>BS_KBA_SWE02_21mDRAFT_10000014_pt1 | contig 60892 bp, 58 predicted proteins | sample BalSeasSWE02_21m_FD_9196 | JGI IMG/M metagenome (IMG submission 9196)
CAAAATGGCCTCGTGGCGCAATTGAATAGCGCACTTGATTACGGCTCAAGAGGTTACTGGTTTGAATCCAGTCGAGGTCACTTAAGAACGAAAAGCTCACCATAAGGTGGGCTTTTTTTATTTGAACAAGTATTGAGTTTGCTCAATATTCGAAGTGAAAATAAAAGTCCTAAAGTGGTGATAAATGTCTATTTGTTCATCAAATATTGATTGTTTACCTAAAAGTCAATCATATTTTTAATTTTAACGATTCCGCATTTTACAAATATGATATTTATCATAAAATGAGTGACTTATTTAGTCTATTTTCAATTTTTTCTAAATAAATGAGAACAATGAAAAAACTACTATTATTATTTATCGCAATAACACTTATTGGCTGTGAGGAAAAAATAATTAATTATAAGGATATTACTCTTAATGAGAATATAGCTCATTTTAGAGAGGATTTGTCTTTAGTTACTGGTCTTGTGAGAGATTGGTACGAAGATGGACAACTAGCATATGAAGGAAATTTCAAAGATGGAAAGCCATACGGGCTAATTAGAAGTTGGCACAAAGATGGAAAGCTAGGTTATGAGGGAAATTTCAAAGATGGCTTGCAAGATGGATTATTTAGATCATGGGACGAATCTGGAAATTTAGAATATGAAAGAAATTGGAAAAATGGCAAGAAAGATGGATTGCAGAGATTGTGGGGTGAATCTGTAAATTTAGAATATGAAGAAGATTTCAAGGATGGAAAGCCATATGGACTAATTAGAAGTTGGCACAAAGATGGAAAGCTAGGTTATGAGGGAAATTTCAAGGATGGCCTGCAAGATGGCCTAATTAAAAGTTGGTACGAAGGTGGGCAACTAGCTTATGAGGGAAATTTTAAGGACGGAAAGCCATTCGGACTAATTAGAAGTTGGCACAAAGATGGAAAGCTAGGTTATGAAGGAAATTTCAAGGATGGTTTGCAAGATGGATTATTTAGATTATGGGACGAATTTGGAAATTTAGAATATGAAGAAAATTTCAAGGATGGTCTTATAATTGAATAAAAAAGTTTATACGGTGTTGTTTAATTTTATTTTACCACTAATTCAAGACATCATTAGTTAATTCTTATTTAATTAACCGCGATTAGGAGTTAAGTAAATAATTTCGACAGTTCAGTCAATGGTGTTTTTGCTTGGTAACCTCAAGCACTTATGATTATTTCACGTATAGTAAATTTCATATAACCCTTTATACTTTAATCCATCAGGATCACTCCAGAATATGTGAGTTTGTAATACACTTTTAAAATCAACCATTAATTTTGTAGCTTCAATGAGTAACTCGGTTGTACAATCTTGTAAAGTCCAACAACGGTTTGCCATAGGATAAAGTCTCAACTTCTCAAAAACCCAATCCGAATTAAAATTATCCTTTAAACATCTTTTAAAACCCTAATAAAAATAGCCAATAGTGATCAAATATTATTGAAGCTTTTTTAAATTGAATTCTTATAAATACAGTTTATAATATCAAAGATTTGAAAAAAGAGCATAGCAAAATTCACTAAGTATCTAAGAAATAAGGATTAATAGTAAGTGAATAAAGTTTGTGCTTTTTTAAATCATTTATAGTTTCTAAAATTTTTAGTTTACAAAGCTGTTATGTTTCAATGTAAATAACTTGAAATTGCCTTGATAGAGAATGCAAAAGGCAACTAAGTATTTAAAGCTCCCATTTCAGTTTGATAAGGTAAAGCTTGTCTATGATCTGTCATTAATTCTTGATAGCAAATGGATTTCACATTTTAATTCTACTAGCTATAGTGGAGATTGGAAGGTCATTTCATTATATGCAGATAAAAGAGATGATTCTAACATATTTGCACTTCCAACTTCCCCTTCAATTATATCGGAAACACCAACGCTGAAGGGATGTCACTATTTTAAGGAAGTTATTGGATCTTTTAAGTGTCCTATATTGACCGCATGTATTCTAAGACTAGGAGTTGGGGCTGAAATTAAACCACTTAGAGATCATGAATTAGGCTATGAAAATAACAATTTTAGATTACACATTCCAATTACTACAAATAAGGATGTTCAATTTGTTTTAGATGGCGAGCAGTTGAGAATGCTGCCTGGAGAATACTGGTATACGAATGTAAATTATGTACACTCTGTCATTAACTTAGGTGAATCGGATCGTGTGCATTTGGTGATTGATTTCGAGAGAAATGATTGGTCCGACGAATTATTTTTTTCATTAGCCCCTTTAGAAAGTTTCCAGCCAATAACTGAAGAAATTATATCCCTCAATAAAATGGATTTATATAGATCGAAACACTGAAGAAGTAGTTAAATCACTTCAAAAATCAGATGGAGGCATGGAAAGTTGGTTTCATCATCCAGTATACATTCTTAGGCGACATTTTTTAGGCAAAAACTTCGATTGCAATAGTAAAGAAGAATTTTTAGTTCGCTTTGTAGAACAACATCGTAAACAGGCGAATAAATACAAGAATGATAACCTTTGTTTAATAACTTATCCTGAGTTCATAGATCAATTTGCGACAAAAGTACTCCCTCATTTTAACCTTAAATATTCGAAAAAAGAAATTGAGAAGATGAAAAGGGTCTTAGCTTTTAATTCTAAAGTTTATGAGAAAGAACTTTATGTACATGTTTGATTAAAATTGATATTGAAAAGCGAAAAATAAAAAAGTAAAACAATATCTGAAATTGTATATATACAATAGCATTTTTTCCAGATGATATGGTCATTCACCTACCATTGGCTTTCGTTACGACCAACCTCTTAATCGAATATTAAATTATTTGGAAAAAATGGACAAAATATGTTTATAGAAAATTAGTAGTGAATTGAATAAATCAAAAAAGTGAATAAAACGGAATTATAAGAAGAGTATAGGTATACGAAAAAAAAACAATCAATTTTTTTAATAATTATTGCTCACTTTTTGTATTTTTCCAATACTTAAAATTTAGATTATGGAAAAAATAATAAAAAAAGATTTTGAAACTAATTTTACGGCTTGGTGTTTTGTTGCCGCTGCAATTTTGTTATGGGGTGGCTGGTTTCTTTCTCCGCATAAGGTAGGGGAATATTTGGTGGCATCAGATTTTACGGCTATTGGTGAAAACGTATGGTATTGGATCTGGATGTTTAGATTTCATATTTTTGGTTGGGTTGCTATGGGGGTTGCTCTATTTGCTCTTGGCTCTATGGTTGGGCAGAAACCTTATCGGGTAGTGCTATTTCCTGGTATCGGAATGGTAATAGTTGGAACCTTTGTTTTAGCAATTGCGTCGGCCTTTTATTATAATTATGGTGCTTGGGGTGTTGGTAAGACAATGGGCAAGTCGGCTGAGGAAATTCAACTTTTTATGGATAATATTCTTTTTACCAATCAATATGTAACCTGTTTCTTGCGCTTCGGGCGTATCTTTTCGGGAGTTGGTTTAGTGTTAATGGGATTCGCATTTGTGAAATGGAAAATCGTAGATGCATGGTTAGGTTGGATGACTATTCTTTTAGGTCTCGCGGCCATGATTATTATATTATCGATTCCAGAATATTATGAAGTGTATAAACCACTTTTTCATATTAAAGTTCTTTGGTTGTTAGCCATGGGTGTCGTTATTATGAAAAAAGGCCTTAACCTTCCAAAAACTATTTCATAATATTTATGATTATTAGATTAAAAAGGAATTTTTAAAATAAAGGCTGAAGGATTCAGTTCTGTATTAAGAAATGGGTAAAAAGCAGTGCTAGTCGAGCTACTTTTTACCCTTTCCAAATCCATATATTTCCTGGTTTATAAAATCATTAGGAAAGTTTTCATCCCCTGGAAATCCTAGTTCTATGGTTCCACTATCTTCAGGAATATAATTTGTTTTAAAGATATAATCCCACAAACTTAGACTTATTCCAAAATTGACTCCATAGGAGCCCTTGGGCAATACATAACTGTGATGATATAAATGCATTACTGGATTATTAAAAACATATTTTAAGGGTCCCCACGTAATTTTAACATTTGAATGATTAAGGTGTCCAATCGTTATAGCAATAAAGTGAACTATATATGCTTGTTCAGGTTCAAATCCTCCTAAAAGCATTACACCAAAAACTTTTAAAGGCTTGTAAAAAATGTTTTCCATCCAATGATAACGAAGATGTGCAGCAAACCCCATTTCTTTCACTGAATGATGTACTTTATGGAAGTTCCACAAAAATGGATATTTGTGAAGCAATATATGAGTAAACCACTGAACGAAATCTAGTACGATAAAAAATAATATTAATTGTACCAACATAGGCAAAGTGGAAAGGTCTATAATCGCAAGACTCTTTGAGGAAATTCCTATATCCTTAAAAAAAACTTCTAGTAAGCTGTAAAATCCACTTATAAAAATTGCAAATAGAAAAAAATTAAAAAACATATAAAATCCATCCAGCCAAAAATCTCTTCTAATTATAGACTGTTCTTTTCGCCATGGAAAGAGTATTTCTAATCCCCATGCAAATAATGAAATGGCAATTAACCCCCAAAAATAATTAGTATACCAGGGCACTTCAAATAAAATGGAATTCCAAGTCCATTCTACGGTTCCTATGAAAGAATTCCAAAATGATTCTAAATACTTTTCCATGATTAATTTATTTTTAATTTTAAACTAAACTTTATAATGGATCGCCGAGGGCGATTCTTTAAATGACTACGACGGAATAAGGACAATATTAATCAACTTATTTCCGGATTTAATTTTCAAGGGTATACCAATCAATATTTAACAATACTCCTCTTCTTCCTTTATTTGTTGGGGGATAGTTGGTGACTAAATAGTTGACTATTATTTCTTCATTCTTTCCTAAATCTCCCAAATTTTGAGTCTTTTGCATCCAACGAATTGTCTCAATCCAACGCTCTTTGTTCATCCTATTTTGGATAACTAATTTTGAGGAATGACAATTAGTACAATTATATATTACTTCCATCATTCCGTCGGCCTCAATAAAACCTGTTCCAGTATGTATTCCATTCACAATTTTATCAAAGTCGTCTTCCTTTTCAGTTGAAACATAATCAACTATGGCATCATCTTTTTTAAAAGCCGAGAGGGTTGGATCTGAGACGAGATAGACAATTGAAATTACTATTATTCCAAAGAACATCAGCATGGCCAACAAAACTCTATAAATACTTTTAACTTGCTCTTGAAAGCCCTGATGCTCTTCCATAATTAAACAACTTTTATGGCAATTCTATGACAAGCGTTATTTAAATACCCCTTAGGGTTCCAACCTGGCAAAAGCATTGGTTGAGCAATTCCTCTCGAGTCAGTAGCGCGAGCCCAGACTTCATAATAACCTTTCTTTGGAAAATCCAAAGTGGCCGAAAAATGTTGCCAAGCTAACCGATTTATGGGTTTTTCTATTGAACAATTTTTCCAGGTAGATCCAAAGTTAATCGAATATTCCATTTCCTTTACCTCGAGATCTCCCGCCCATGCGTGGCCTCTAATATTCAGTTTTGTTCCTTCTTTTATAGTTGCTCCGCTTTTTGGATAAGTAATCAATGATTTTACTGGCATAGATTCAATAATACACATATCTTCATCTTTTACTATTTCACCCGCTGCAACAGGGTAACAAGGGACTTTGTATGATGATCCAGTCATTTTTTCTCCATCGTGAATAATATTGCGAATACTGATTCGGTTAACCCATTTTCCTGATACAGATGCAGGCCAGCCACCAGCCACTAAACGCAATGGGTAACCATGTGCCAAGGGTATATCTTTACCATTCATTTTATAGGCTATAAGAGTTTCTTCCTCAAGGGCTTTGGACATTGGTGCACCTCTTGAAATAGGTTCTTTCTTTGGGTCTAGACTAAGATGAACATCGGCTGCATGATAGCCAATGTATACGGCATCTTCTTTTATGCCACAATCAGAAAGCACATCTTTTAATCTTACTCCTGTCCAACTGGCACAAGAAACTGCTCCAACCGTCCACTGGTTTCCTTTGGCTGGTGGATCAAATTCACTGCGACCGTTTCCTCCACATTCTATAGTTAGTTGGTATGTGTGCTCCTGAAACTTGGATTTTAATTCAGCAATTGTAAATGATTTGGACTGTTTTACAGATTCCCCATCGATAGTCAATTTCCAGTTTTTTATGTCAATATTTTCAGGTATTAAGCCATTATTTCTTATAAACATGAATTTATTAGGGGTAATCTTATCATCTAGCATATGTGCCTTCGCCTCAATATTCCATGGTTTATCGTTAAGGACTTCCATTCCCGTATCTATGTCAAACATTTTAAAAGGATCTGGGTTTTGCAGAGCCAAAAGGTCATATCCTTCAGGGAGCAAAGCCCCATAAACAATATCAAGTCCGAAAACGGTTGTAATAGTACCTAACAAGGTCTTTTTAACAAAGTTTCTTCTTTTCATTTATGTTATATAAAGAGGATTAATTTTTAAAATAGAAATTTTTATGGATCAAAACTGAAATAATTAATGCAGAATTAAAATTACTAAAAAGACATTAATATTGAATGATACTAGTATGAAATCTTTTTAAATATTATATTAATTTTGGTTACATTGTCATATGATAAATCTGCATTCATACATTCGAGAAATTAGAGGTTTTCCGAAACATGGGGTTGTCTTTAAAGACATTACACCATTGTTGTCAGATTATGAAGCTTCCAAAGCTTGTCTTGATAGGCTATTTGATTTGGTGGAAGGTCAGAAAATTGATAAAGTGGTAGGTATTGAGTCTAGAGGATTTTTTTTTGGAACGTTATTGGCCCAAAAATTAAATGCTGGTTTTGTCCCTATTCGTAAATCGGGAAAGTTGCCTTATCATACTATAAAAGAACCTTTTTCCTTGGAATATGGAATGGATGTATTGGAAATCCACGAAGATGCAATTAAAAAAGGTGACAAGGTTTTATTGCATGATGATGTTCTTGCAACTGGAGGTACTGCAAAAGCCGCATGTAAGTTAATTGAAAAATTAGGGGGAGAAATAGTACAATGTAATTTTATTATTGAAATCGAATTTTTAAGAGGTGCTAATAAATTGAGTCAGTATGAAATTAGACCAGTGATAACTTATTAATCTAAAGCATTTTTGGTTACCCATAGTCTATATCCGAAAATTGCCAATTGTATTTTTGTTGCCTTTGCAAGTTCAACTTTATTTTTAGTAAAACTTGGCAATAGTACTTTGTTAAGTCGAGCAAGTATTTTAAAAAAGGTTCTTTTCATTCCACAAATTTACAAATAAAAAAGTCCCAACAAATGGGACTTCTATTTTTGGATATAGTTAAATTTAAATTTTAATAATAATTTCATCTATGGCTTTTCCTTCTCCATCTACCATAGTAGATGTTTTCGAACCTTTTTCATTCTCAACATCGATTTTTATGCCTGTAATCTCCCCTTCATCATTTCTAGTAATCTTTTTATATTTAAAAGTAATATTTTGATCAGCGAGGCCGTTTTTAATTTTATCTAGAGCTTCATTCGATGTGTTTTTATCTATTACAATTAATTCTCTTGACTCTCCTGAAGAAGGCATAATTATAGTGGTACTTTTTCCATTACCAAAATGGTTAGAAACCCTATTGTAGTCCCTATTCATTCTTTGGTTATGTATTATTCCCCTATGTTCTGGGTTATTTTGCATTTGTTCTCTAAGAATTTTCCTGTTTTCTTCCCGAAGTTCATTTTGCGCTTCGTGTTTTGCTCTTATATTTTCTTTTAATTCATCATTCACCCCCATACTTCCAGCATTCATTTCAATATGTCGCTTGTGTATTTCTTCATTTCGTTGGTGCATTTCTTCATTTCTTTCCCGAAGCATAGATTGCATATGAGCATTTTTACCTCTGGAATAAGCGTGACTTCCGCTCCTGTAAGAATTTACTGAAATACTCTCATCATTTCCAATAATATGAATTGTATTGATCGCCTTATCACTACTCACACTATAATTTCCTGAACTGTTATTCCCACCTTTATATCGTAGCGAAATAGAGGTAATCTCTTTGTTCTCATTGTATTCTACATTCTCAAAGTCAAAAGTATACCCTTGGTTTTCCAATTCCATTTTAATTGCTTCTAGTTCTTCTAAGGAAGTATCTTTTGTTATAGTAACATTTATGTCATTTATTGTGACATTGTTTCCGCTTAAAAAGAAGTTATTTTCTGAAATTTTATTATTTTCTCTTTCAATAATTTTTTCCGGAATAAACTCCTTCGTTAAAATAGAATTGTACTTTGCTTCTGAAGAAATGGATAGATTATTTTCTGATTTAGAAAAATCTGAAGCAACTCCAGATTCTTCGTAATTGCTCGGACTTACTTCGTTATAGGCTATTGTTTCTTTTACATTAAAACTCCATAGAAATAAGGCTAAAAATGGTAAAATAATGCTGAGTTTCCAAACATTGATTTTCTTTGAGGTGCTTTTGTTTAACATAAGAATTCGTTTTTTGATGAATGATTGATAAAAATTACTGGTTAATGCTGACATAGGATGAGACGATGAGGCTCTTACCAAGGCCAACTGGTATTGCTTTAATGATTTTAGTTCTTGAACGGTAGCGCTGTCGGCAATAAATTCCAAATTTTCTTCGATACTTTTTTTATATAACCATGCTATAGGATTCCCCCATTGAAAAATGAGCATCAAATTTGAAGCTATTATGTCTATAGAATGTCGTTGAGTCACATGAACTTGTTCATGCTTTAAAATCATTGCTAGTTCATCTTGAGAATGCAATGATGGGTTGTATACTATATAGTTGAAAAATGAGAAGGGAGCGCTGTTTTCAATAATTTTAAGATAGGTATAGCCATCTTTTTTTTCACTAGGGCACCTTTTTAGCAGCGTTAATAGCGAATTTAATTGCTTTAAAAATCTAAATAGCATGACAGTTACGCCTGTAAAATATATGATAGCCACAATCTGCCACCAATTAATACTGAAGATTTCTTCTCCTGAAATTAGCTGAGCATTAGCATATGTTTCTCCAACAGACGATGATATTATTGCTGGAGCATCCACATAAATAGTCTTAGTAAATTCGACGAAAGGGAAAAAGATGGCCGAAGCTATTCCCGCTAATAAGTAATGTCTATTTGCGGTAAAAATGTTGTCCTTTCTAAGAACGATCCAATACACTAAGTAGAATATTGTTAGGATTGCAGCCGACTTACCCAAATGAATTAATAACTCCATACTATTGTTTTTTTTCAATAATTGCCAAAATTTCTCTAAGTTCAGAAGCGCTAATTTTTTCTTCCTTCGCAAAAAATGAGACCATACTTTTATAGTTGTTATTAAAGTAAAATTTCATTGCAATATTCATGAATCGTTTTGTGTAGTCTTCTTTGCTAACTTGAGGGTAGTATTGGTGTGTTTTGCCATAAGCGATATGGGATACAAATCCTTTATCTTCCAAATTGCGAACAATGGTCGATACGGTATTGTAATGATTGTCATTTGATAGTTTTGCTACAATCTCTTTTACGAAGGCTTTTTCAAGCTCCCAAAGAACTTGCATTATTACCTCTTCTTTATTTGTTAGTTGCTCCATGATTCAAATATAACTATAAAAACAGTTATGAAACTATAATTGTAGTTAAATAACTGTTAACCTAGTTTATTTATTGCATATCAATTGAAATATTCCCGATACTAATTTTTCGAATCACCTATTGAATTAGTATCTTCGCCCTTTTTAAAAGCAATTTATGTTAGATGTAATTTTTGTGTTTTTAGGGTTGACTCTATTGGTGATTGGTGGAGAGTTTTTGGTCCGTTCTTCAGTTGCACTTTCTACACGATTAAATATTTCTAAATTGGTAATTGGTCTAACCGTGGTCTCTTTTGCAACTTCAGCACCAGAGTTGTTGGTGAGCATTCGTGCAGCTTTGGAGGATCATCCCGATATCGCTCTTGGAAATATTATTGGATCCAATATTGCCAATATAGGCTTAGTATTGGGGATCACAACGATTATTACACCACTTACCATTGATAAAGATTTTTATAAATTGAATTGGCCTGTCTTGCTATTGCTTTCTGTAGCATTATATTTTGTTCTTAAAAGTCCTGATGGGATATCAAGAATAGATGGATTTGGTTTTTTGTTAAGTTTAGTTGTCTACTTGTATCTTTTAATATCTCGAGCAAGAAAACTTAGAGAAAAAAAATTAGTTGTTGATGGCACTGATCAGCAAATTGAGCTCGTTTCAAAATTTAAAATAGGGGCTTACTTCCTTATAGGATCTTTGTCTCTTTACTTTGGGAGTGAGCTTTTAATAATTAGTGCCGTGAACATTGCTAATATTATGGGAATAAGCGAGCATGTAATTGGTGTTACCATGATCGCAATTGGTACAAGTATCCCCGAATTAGCGGCATCGGTTATTGCAGCTTTAAGGAAAGAAAGTGCAATTTCATTAGGAAATTTAATTGGGTCCAATATTTTTAATATCGCATCTGTCCTTGGAATCACAGCTATAATTCATCCCATAAACAAGATAGGCATAAGCCAAGAAATAGTTTCTAATGATATTTTCTGGATGATTGGCTTTGTTCTTCTTTTAATTCCTATAGCTTTTCTGCCAAAACGATTAGAAATTGGGCGTATTAAAGGAGTCTTCATCTTAATGGCTTATGTTGTATTTATAAGCATGGTATTAATGGGTTAATCTTCTTCTAAACCTTTTACTAAATAGGGAACTAAATAACGCCATTTTTTTATTGCTTTCATCATCGGGTATTTTTTAATTAAAATTTATTTTTGTTAATAAATAGGGGGTATGTTGATAAAATTTTTCAATTTAGAAGATTTTCACCCAAAAATTTAGGGGGGTATTGTGAAAAAATTATATTTTTGCTCTGTAGAAATTAAAAAACACTTAAAAAGTACAATTATGTCCACATTAAGATTTTATGCCATTAAAGAAACGTTCAATCGTAAACCTATTCATGTAGATGAATTAGAGCGTCGTTCTGCTATTTTCGGAAAAAATGTTTTCAATGAAACGGCAATGCGACAATACCTTACCAAAGATTCTTTTGAATCTGTGATGAGTGCAATTGATAAAGGTTCGAAAATTGAACGACACATTGCAGATCATATTTCAACTGGAATGAAAGAATGGGCTATTGCAAAAGGAGCAACGCATTATACGCATTGGTTTCAACCACTTACTGGAGCTACTGCTGAAAAGCATGATGCTTTTTTTGAAACGATGGCGAATGGTCAGGCAATGGAAAAATTTGGTGGTGGACAATTAGTACAGCAAGAACCTGATGCTTCCAGTTTTCCGAATGGGGGGATAAGAAATACTTTTGAAGCTAGAGGATACACGGCCTGGGATCCAACATCTCCAGCTTTTATTTATGGTACAACTTTGTGTATACCAACTGTATTTGTGGCTTATACAGGAGAAGCATTAGATTATAAAACACCATTACTTCGAGCTTTGCAGTCTGTTGATAGCGCTGCTACCGCCGTGGCCAAGTACTTCGATAAGAATGTAAGCAAAGTGACTGCAACCTTGGGATGGGAGCAAGAATATTTTTTAATAGACAGTGCATTGGCTGCCTCAAGACCTGATATTTCTCTGGCTGGTAGAACCCTCTTGGGTCACTCTTCGGCAAAGGGGCAACAATTAGACGATCACTATTTTGGTTCTATTCCAACGCGTGTTCTTAATTATATGCGCGATTTGGAAACTGAATGTATGCTATTGGGTATTCCTGTTAAAACAAGACATAATGAAGTAGCTCCAAATCAATTCGAATTGGCTCCAATATTTGAAGAATCCAATCTTGCTGTTGATCACAATTCCTTACTGATGGATGTGATGAGTAAGATAGCTGATAGGCATAATTTTAAAGTGTTATTTCATGAAAAACCGTTTGCGGGTGTAAATGGAAGTGGAAAGCATAATAATTGGTCATTAGCAACTAACACTGGGGTTAATTTGCTAAGCCCAGGAAGTACGCCTATGAAAAACCTTCAATTTTTGACTTTCTTTATTAATACTTTAAAGGCAGTTAATGAACATGAAGAATTGTTAAGGGCATCGATAGCTAGTGCCAGTAATGATCACCGATTAGGAGCAAATGAGGCGCCACCAGCAATTATTTCAGCTTTTATAGGTTCACAATTGACTTATGTACTTGACGAGCTTGAAAAGGTAACCAATGGTAAATTGTCACCAGAAGAGAAAACCGATTTAAAATTAAATGTGGTTGGAAAAATTCCGGAAATTTTATTAGACAATACAGATCGTAATCGTACATCTCCATTCGCATTTACTGGAAATAAATTCGAGTTTAGAGCAGTAGGCTCTAAAGCTAACTGTGCCAATCCTATGACTGTGTTAAACGCTATTGTTGCTAGGCAATTAATGGATTTTAAAGTGAAGGTTGATCTGCTCATTCAAGAGAAGAAAATGAAAAAAGATGATGCTATTTTTAATGTGCTTAGAGAATATATTAAGGATTCAAAACGTATTCGTTTCGAAGGAGATGGTTATGGTGATGCTTGGGAAAAAGAAGCTAAAAAACGCGGATTAAGTAATCATAAAACTACTCCTCTTGCATTGAAAGCTAGAGTTTCTAGAAAGACTATCGATTTATTCGAAGGATTAGGAATAATGAGTGAAGTGGAAATAGAAGCTCGTTACGAAATTGAATTGGAAGAATATGCAAAGAGAATTCAAATTGAAGGCCGAATATTGGGAGATATTGCCAGGAATCATGTAATACCAACTGCAATAAAGTATCAAAACATTTTAATTGAAAATGTACAAGGCCTTAAGGATATTTACGGGAGTGATTTCAAAAAACTCGCAGGAGAGCAATTGCGATTGATAGAGCAAATAAGTGATTACATTGCCAAGATTAATACAAATATCACTGCAATGATTGAAGCTAGAAAAAAGGCTAATAAAATAACTGATACTGAGAAATTAGCAATTGCATATTGTAATGATGTAAAACCATTCTTTGAGGAGATTCGATATCCTTGCGACAAATTGGAACTTTTAGTGGATGATGAACTTTGGCCATTGACCAAATACCGTGAGTTATTATTTACTAAATAACTAAACGTACTGCTTAAAAAAGAGGGCACATTAATTTGAATGCGACCTCTTTTAATTTTTCACTATTTTCAATAAATAAATATTAAAAAACGTCCTATACTTTCGGGACGTTTTTTCATTGTGTATTTTTGCAACTTCAACTCAAAGATATGAGCAAAGAATTTTCAGATCGATATGCCCAACGAGGTGTCTCTGCAGCTAAAGAAGATGTCCATAATGCTATCAAAAATGTCGATAAAGGATTGTTCCCTAAGGCCTTTTGTAAAATTGTACCAGATTATCTAACTGGCGACGAAGAATTTTGCCTAATCATGCATGCAGATGGCGCCGGAACCAAATCTTCACTGGCTTATATGTATTGGAAAGAAACTGGTGATCTTTCAATTTGGAAAGGCATTGCACAAGATGCTTTGATAATGAATATCGATGACCTTCTTTGCGTAGGTGCTGTCGATAATATTATGTTATCATCCACTATTGGGCGAAATAAAAATTTGATTCCAGGAGAAGTAATTTCCGCTATTATCAATGGAACTGAAGAACTTTTAAGGGATTTAAAAAAGTTTGGTGTTAGTATTCATTCCACTGGTGGAGAAACGGCCGATGTCGGTGATTTGGTTCGTACTATCATTGTAGATTCTACAGTTACCGCAAGAATAAAACGCCAGGATGTAATCGACAATGCAAATATTATAGTAGGTGATGTAATTGTTGGTTTAGCTTCTTTTGGTCAGGCTTCCTATGAGTCTGAATACAATGGAGGGATGGGAAGTAATGGTTTAACATCTGCCCGACACGACGTCTTCGAGAAATATCTCGCAACAAAATATCCTGAAAGTTTTGATTCTTTAGTTCCTCGAGATCTCGTTTATTCCGGATCTAAGAAATTAACCGATTCAGTAATAAATAGCCCATTAAATGCTGGTAAATTGGTTCTGTCTCCTACGCGTACGTATGCTCCAATTATAAAAAAAATACTTTCAAAATTTAGTAGTAAAGATATTCATGGAATGGTTCACTGTAGTGGAGGAGCTCAAACTAAGATTCTTCACTTTATAGAAAACCTTCATATTATAAAGAATAATTTATTTTCTATTCCGCCTCTTTTTAAATTAATTCAGGAAGAAAGTAAAACCAGCTGGAAGGAAATGTATCAAGTTTTTAATATGGGTCATCGCATGGAAATATACGTTCCTGAAGAAATTGCTCAGGATATTATTGACATTTCAAAATCATTTAATGTAGAGGCTCAAATTGTAGGATACGTTGAAGCTTCCGAAGGAAAACAATTAACAATCAAATCTGAATTTGGAGAATTTTTCTATTAATAATGAGGAAGTTTCTTATTTAGAAATTCTTTAATTTAATTGTAAATTTGCACCTGCCAATCAAAATAGGTATGGTAATTATAAAATTAATATGTTAGAGAAGCTTCAAATAGTAAAGCAGCGATTCGATGAGGTGGGTGATTTGATCATCCAGCCAGATGTAATGACGGATCAAAAACGTTATATTCAACTTAATAAAGAATATAAGGACCTTAGAGTTTTAATGGATAAGAGATCAGAATATGTAGATCTTAACAATAACATTAATGAAGCCGAAGAAATTATTTCTGATGGTAGCGATGCCGAAATGGTTGAAATGGCTAAAATGCAATTGGATGAAGCCAAGAATAGGATTCCGAAGTTAGAGGAAGAGATTAAGTTTTTATTGGTTCCTAAGGATATTGAAGATGCAAAAAATGCCGTAATGGAAATCCGTGCGGGTACAGGGGGTGACGAAGCTAGTATTTTTGCTGGAGATCTATTCCGAATGTATACTAAATATTGCGAGAGTAAAGGTTGGAAAACCAGTGTGGTAGATTTTAGTGAAGGGACAAGCGGAGGATTTAAAGAAGTTCAGTTTGAAATTGAAGGAGAAGATGTTTATGGTACTCTAAAATTTGAAGCCGGAGTTCACCGTGTTCAAAGAGTTCCTCAAACGGAAACTCAGGGTAGAGTTCATACAAGTGCTGCCACGGTAATGGTGTTTCCAGAGGCAGAAGAGTTTGATGTTGAAATTAATCCGAAGGAAGTTCGGGTTGATTTCTTCTGTTCTTCAGGACCAGGAGGACAATCGGTAAATACTACCTATTCAGCTGTTCGCTTAACACATTTGCCTACAGGACTTGTAGCTCAATGCCAAGATCAAAAGTCACAGCATAAGAACAAAGAAAAAGCCTTTAAAGTATTAAGATCTCGTTTATACGATATGGAATTGGCAAAAAAACAAGCCGAAGATTCTTTGAAACGGGGTTCGATGGTGAGTAGCGGGGATAGATCGGCAAAAATTAGAACCTACAATTATCCGCAAGGTCGTGTTACAGAACACAGAATAGGTCTTACCTTATATGACCTGTCGAATATTATTGATGGCGATATTCAAAGAATTATTGATGGGCTTCAACTGGTAAGTAATACTGAAAAACTAAAAGATGCAGGCGAAACTTTTTAGGAGTATATTGATTAAAAAAAGTTGCGTTTTGGATTTATTTTTCCTTTGTACAGAGTGACTAAAACAGCGAATCAAAATATCTTCATAATTATGAAAACGGAAAATCTAATAAGGCAAATTCAAAAAAAGAATTCTTTCCTTTGTATTGGATTGGATGTAGATTTAAATAAGATTCCGAAACATTTATTAGAAGAAGAAGACCCTATTTTCGCCTTTAATAGAGCTATAATTGATGCAACACATCATCTTGTTGTTGCTTACAAACCAAATACTGCATTTTATGAAGCCCATGGCTTAAAAGGATGGAGTGCCTTAAAAAAAACAATAGAGTATCTCAATCAAAATTATCCTGATATTTTTACCATAGCCGATGCGAAACGTGGTGATATAGGAAATACATCTAGTATGTATGCGAAAGCATTTTTCGAAGATTTAGGATTCGATTCGGTAACGGTCGCTCCTTATATGGGCAAAGATTCCGTAGAGCCGTTCTTGGCTTTCGAAGGAAAGCATACTATCCTCTTAGCTTTAACTTCAAACGAAGGTGCATTCGATTTTCAAACCAAAACAATTGATGGTAAAGAAGTTTATAAAACCGTTGTAGAGACGTCAAGAACTTGGAAGAACAGCAAAAATTTGATGTATGTTGTTGGGGCTACTAGGCCCGAATATTTTAGAGAAATTAGAAAAATCATTCCCGATAGTTTCTTGCTTGTTCCCGGTGTGGGAGCGCAAGGTGGAAGTCTTTCAGAAGTATGTAAATACGGTATGAATGCAGATGTCGGATTATTAATAAATTCTTCTCGTGGAATTATCTATGCATCCTCGGGTGAAAATTTTGCAGAAGTGGCTGCAACTGAAGCCTACAAGTTACAGCAAGAAATGGAAGCTATTTTAAATGCTCGTTAAAGATCAACTAAATAGGACTCTAAATTTCAAAAAATTTCCAGGGCGTATAGTCTCTCTCGTTCCTTCACAAACAGAATTATTAGTTGATTTAGGTCTTAGATTTAAAATTGTTGGAATCACTAAATTTTGCGTTCATCCAAAAGAACTCCGAAAGGATGTGACTATAGTTGGGGGAACAAAAAATGTTCATTTAGATAAAATTAGGGCTCTTCAGCCTGATATTATTATCTGTAACAAAGAAGAAAATACTAAAGAAATTGTTGAAGAATGTGAAAAAATTGCTCCAGTTTGGGTGAGTGAGATCTTTACTATTGAAGACAACCTTGAAATGATTATGAGTCTAGGTGAAATTTTTAATGTTTCGGGAAAGGCTTCGAAAATCTGCCATGGGATTATTTCGGAAGTAACAGATTTTTCTAAATACATTGAAGCGAAACCTATTAAGAAAGTAGCCTATGTTATTTGGAAAAATCCTTATATGTTGGCTGGTAAAAACACTTTCGTAAATACCTTATTACGGTTAAACAATTTTGAAAATATTCTTTCCGAAGTAGATTCACGTTACCCTGAAATTGACCCTAAGGACCTGAAGAATGTGGATTTAGTGTTGCTTGCTACTGAACCCTTTCCTTTTGAAGAAAGTGACGTAATAGCATTAAAAAAAGCACTCCAAACAGAAGTGCTTTTAGTGGATGGCGAATATTTTAGTTGGTATGGCTCAAGATTACAATTTGCCTTTACCTATTTTAAGACTCTACATTAAAATAGAAGATGTTAATACTTGTAAAAAAGTTGTAATTCTCGATTAAATTTTGATTCTAATCTCTTTTTCTTCTCGAGCAAACATTTTATAAACTCCTTTCAGTGCTAGTCTAGTAAATTAATCTGCTGCTTCTGAATTTATTCGTGTTCGATAAGAATTGAATCCAACTTATAATTTCACATTGCTAACGTAAAGGCCGTAAATGTTAAATATTCATCCTTATCTTTAATAGCTTTGAATTTTGTAAATTTATCGCATAAATAAATTCTTTTTTTTTGATGCAACAACAAGCACCTTATATTCCAAAATACAAAGTTAGAATTGTAACCGCTGCTTCACTTTTTGATGGTCACGATGCCGCCATTAATATTATGCGTCGTATTATCCAATCTACAGGGGTTGAAGTAATTCATTTAGGTCATGACCGTTCCGTAGAAGAGGTTGTAAATACTGCTATTCAAGAGGATGCTAATGCCATTGCGCTAACTTCCTATCAAGGGGGGCACAATGAGTATTTTAAATATATGTATGACCTATTAAAAGAGAAAGGAGCAAGTCATATTAAAATTTTTGGCGGTGGTGGCGGAGTTATCTTACCTTCAGAGATAAAAGATTTAATGGATTATGGCATTACCAGAATCTACACTCCAGATGATGGTCGTGAAATGGGATTACAAGGTATGATCAATGATTTAGTGAAAACTTCAGATTATGCAATTGGAGATACATTAAATGGCGAGATAGATAAGTTATCAAAAAAAATACCTGGAGCGATTGCCCGTGTTATTTCAGCAGCCGAAAATTTTCCTGATATTGCCAAAGAAACCCTTCAGAAAATACACAAAATAAACGAATCACGATCCACACCTGTCATAGGAATTACAGGAACCGGAGGTTCTGGAAAATCATCATTGGTCGATGAAATTGTTCGAAGATTTTTAATTGATTTTCCGAAGAAAACTGTTGGATTGATTTCTGTTGATCCTTCAAAAAGAAAAACAGGAGGTGCATTATTAGGGGATCGTATTAGAATGAATGCGATAAACTCTCCTCGTGTATATATGCGGAGTTTGGCCACGCGACAAAGTAATCTTGCCTTATCTAAATATGTCGCAGAAGCTATTGAAGTACTAAAAGCTGCCGAGTACGATTTGATCATTTTGGAGACTTCAGGAATTGGACAAAGTGATACTGAAATACTGGAACACAGTAATGTGTCTCTTTATGTGATGACCCCAGAATTTGGTGCAGCTACTCAATTGGAAAAAATTGATATGCTCGATTTTGCCGATTTAGTTGCTATCAATAAATTTGACAAAAGAGGTTCGTTAGATGCATTACGCGATGTTAAGAAACAATATATGCGTAACCATCAATTATGGGAAACGCCTTATGAAGAGTTACCTGTTTATGGAACAATTGCCTCTCAGTTTAACGACCCTGGGATGAACAAGTTATATAAAGCAATTATGGATGAAATAGTTGCTAAAACAGCATCCGATTTAAAGAGTACTTTTACCGTTTCAGATGAAATGTCGGAAAAGATATTTGTAATTCCGCCAGCCCGTACACGATATCTTTCTGAAATTTCAGAAAATAATAGAGCTTATGATAAGAGAGCAAATGATCAAGCTGAGGTGGCGCAAAAACTCTACGGAATATTTAAAACTATTGAATCTGTTTCAGGACAGTTACCAGTATTGGATAAAACAGGTATTAAAATGCCTTCAGAAGAAAATAAAGAACTAATTCAACTTTTACTTGGTGAATTTGATCGTGTAAAATTAAATCTCAATCCCTATAACTGGGAAGTAGTAATTGGGTGGAACGAAACGGTTAATAAATACAAGTCTCCAGTTTATACATTTAAAGTGAGGGACAAAGAAATCCATATTGACACTCACACCGAATCACTTTCTCATACTCAAATTGCAAAAGTAGCCTTGCCAAAATATAAAGCTTGGGGAGATATTCTAAAATGGACATTACAAGAAAATGTTCCCGGTGAATTTCCTTTTACATCAGGATTGTATCCTTTTAAAAGAACAGGCGAAGATCCAGCGCGAATGTTTGCTGGCGAAGGTGGGCCAGAGCGAACTAATAGACGTTTTCATTATGTGAGCAAAGGATTGCCTGCAAAGCGACTTTCGACAGCTTTCGACAGCGTGACATTATATGGTAATGACCCAGATCATCGCCCAGATATCTATGGAAAAATTGGAAATGCAGGAGTTTCCATATGTTGCTTGGATGATGCTAAAAAGTTGTATTCAGGTTTCGATTTGAGTGATTCTATGACTTCGGTGAGTATGACGATTAATGGTCCTGCACCCATGTTATTAGGATTCTTTATGAACGCTGCAATCGATCAAAATTGTGAGAAGTATATTTCAGAAAATGGTTTAGAAAAGGAAGTCGAGGCAAAAATCGCTAAAATTTATAAAGAAAAAGGAGTAAACAGACCAAGTTACCAAGGCGAGTTACCGGAAACTAACAACGGACTAGGGTTAATGCTTTTGGGTTTGACAGGAGACCAGGTATTGCCAAAGGCTGTTTATTTAAAAATAAAGGCAGACACCATGATGCAAGTTCGCGGAACGGTGCAGGCAGATATATTAAAAGAAGATCAGGCTCAAAACACCTGTATTTTCTCAACTGAATTTGCCCTACGATTAATGGGTGATGTACAGGAATATTTTATTGAAAAGCAAGTGCGTAATTTTTATTCAGTTTCAATTAGCGGATATCATATTGCCGAAGCCGGAGCCAATCCAATAACGCAGTTGGCCTTTACTTTATCGAATGGTTTTACTTATGTGGAGTATTATTTAAGTCGGGGAATGGATATCAATGATTTTGGACCGAATTTATCGTTTTTCTTTAGTAATGGAATCGATCCAGAATATTCAGTAATAGGTAGGGTAGCACGTAAAATTTGGGCAAAAGCCATGAAAGAAAAATACGGCGCTAATCCGAGAGCTCAAATGTTGAAGTATCACATTCAAACTTCGGGGCGTTCTTTACATGCGCAGGAGATTGATTTTAATGATATTAGAACAACTCTTCAGGCTTTATATGCAATTTACGACAATTGTAATTCATTGCATACTAATGCTTACGATGAAGCTATTACTACACCTACGGAGGAAAGCGTGCGTCGTGCGATGGCAATACAATTAATAATTAATAAGGAACTAGGATTAGCAAAGAATGAGAATCCAATTCAGGGTTCGTTTATTATTGAAGAGCTAACCGATTTAGTGGAGGCTGCGGTATTAAAAGAGTTTGACAGTATAACAGAACGTGGCGGAGTTTTGGGTGCTATGGAAACCATGTATCAACGATCGAAAATACAAGAAGAGAGTTTGTATTATGAAACCTTAAAACACAACGGTCAATTTCCAATTATTGGAGTAAATACTTTTTTGAGTAGTACAGGATCTCCCACTGTTTTACCCGCAGAGGTGATTAGAGCAACTGAAGAAGAGAAACTATATCAAATTGAAATTCTTGGAAACCTTCATAAAAGGAATGATTCTTATACCCGTGCCGCGATTGAAAAAATTCAATATGCTGCAGTTCATAACGAAAATATGTTCGAGCAATTAATGGAAGCAACAAAAGTTTGTTCACTTGGACAGATTACTTCTGCCTTGTTTGAGGTTGGAGGACAATATCGAAGGAATATGTAAACTTTAAATTTTTCTTGATTAAACAAGGAAGTATAATTGTTTTGTGAGTTTTCTTAGGTGCTAAAATATGTTCTTTAGAAGGACTACTTGTAGCCGTTTTATAATGTCAGCATCCAAGTGCGCTGTAATCTTCTGAATTTTTTCAGTTCCTGACGAAGTATAGGTAGAAAATCTTTGGCATTGCTATTAACATGTTCTAGACGTTCACAGTTTTTGTAAAGCAGGTTAGTGAGCCGAATAACAGAAGCTGCATATTTATGTTTTTCTTCGGAAAAGGGTTGGCTTTCGGCTTTAAGTATTTCAGGAGCCAATGAGACAGATTGCTGTACAATATCTCCTGTGAAATAAATATAAGGATCTTCACTTCCGTTAGTGCGTAATGAGACTAAATCATAAACGAAATAGGACGAAATATGTCGAGAAAGAGTAAATATTTCCATTGCTTTTTTATAGATTGGCGAATGGGGCAAGCCATGTGGGATATTTGGTATCATCATTTACGTATGTGTGGGGTTTCACAAGACACCCAAATTTAGTGACAAGATTACATTTTTAAATATCGATTTTAAAGTAATTCAGTATATTTACTTTAATTATTATATTTTTATCATACAAATTATTTAAAATGAATATAGATTCGCTAAATTGGAATATATTAAATTGTCTTCAGGAAAGTGCCAGGATGTCTAATGCCGAAATAGGAAGACGAGTTGGAATAAGCTCACCTGCCGTTAATGAGAGGATAAAAAAGATGGAAGATGCAGGAGTTATATTAAGTTATAAAACTTTAATATCACCTTTTGAAACTGGCTATCAGTTGAAAGCAATAATAACTTTAAAAGCTTTCATGGGTATGCTTAAGCCATTTTTGGAAAAGGTAAAAACCTACCGTGAAGTGCTTAATTGTTACCGGATTACTGGGGATGAAAACATTGTAATGGAAGTGGTTCTGAAAAATCATAAGCATCTGGAATCTTTTATTGATCAATTAATCAGTTATGGAGAGACAAAAACACATATTGTACTTTCCCAAGTTGTGTTCAATAATGCTATTAAAAAGATTTCTTAACTATTTGGTTACTTTGCAATTACTAGATGAGAAACTTCGCTTAAATTCCAATTAATTACTAGGCCATCTGCCAAATCTTGAGCTACATTTTTGCCATATAAATATTCACATAAATATAGGGACGCTTCAAAACTCTTGGCGCCACCAGCTGAAGTTATATACTTGCCGTCATGGACAAAAATGACATCCTTTCGAATATCCAAAGCTGGAAACATAACTCGCATTGCATCTATATCACTTGGGAAAGTTGTGGCAACAGAGTGGTTCAGAATCCCTGCTTTTGCTAATACAAAAGCACCATCACAATGTGAAGTGACAAATAGTGCTTCGCTATCAATTCTTTTAACAAAACTGAGCATTTCCTTGTCTTCCAAATCTGAGTCAAGATGATGTTCGGCACTAGGTACTACTAATATATCAATTCTTGGAATGCTGTCTTTGATATAGTTAAAATCGGGAAGAATCCGTAATCCTTCAAAACTTCGAATTGGTGCATCTGTATTTGCAACTATAAAAACATTCATTCCCTTAATGTTTTCTCGATAAGCAGTATGCTGAAAAATATCAAATGGAGCTGTTAATTCTGTATTATATACGCCATCCATTATAAGGAAGGCTACATTGTATTTTGAACTATCTAGTTTTGGAAATTCTTTCGATAACGGAGTTACTTCTTGCTCTATATTAACTTCAATTTTTTCATCGTTCAAAAGGTTTCCACATGAAATACAAACCGAAAGTATTAAAAGAACTAAAAGCTTCATAAAGCTGATTTTAAGTTAATCCCAACATCTAAGATGAAGTAAATTTAGATGATTTTTTCAGCAATTTATATAAATACAAGGTTAGTAATCCGAAAATAACTAAGAATGAAAAAATGTAATACCAAGTATTATCAAAGCCTAGTTTGTTCACCATGTTCATACCGCTATTATGTCCAATAATGTGAGATATTGAGAAGCTCATACTGTATATTCCCATATAACTTCCCTTCCTTCCTTTTGGAGCCATCTCAAGAGCTAAAGCATTCGAAAATGGTGAACCAACCATTTCTCCTAATGTCATTAGTAACATCCCAATTATAAGAACACCACTCCAAGAGGTTATATTAAGTATGATAAAACTAAGTGCTAAAAATACAATTCCCCAAAATGTTGCCAAAGTCTTAGAAAGTCGTTTTTTTTCTAACCAAGCGATTAGAGGCATCTCAAAAACCACAATTATNGCACCATTTATAAAGAATAGCCAACCAATTAGGTCTTCCGATAGAAAATGTACTTTTTGATAATACAATGGCATTACACTAAAATACTGAACAAAGGTGACACTGTTTGCCACCATAATAATGAAGAAAAGCATAAATAAACCATTTAAATAAGGAGGGATTCCTTCCTTCCTTATCACTTCTTTTTTTACATCTTTAACTTTTTTTGGTTTGAGTAATAAAAATAATCCAATTGCCGCTACAATGCATGATATGCCATCAATCCAGAATAGAGATGTATAACTTATTGTTGCTATGATAATTCCTCCAATTAATGGACCAATAGAAAAACCAAGATTAATAGCTAGACGAATAAGTGTAATACTTCTGGTTACATTTTCAGGTTTACTATAGGAATCCGCTGCTACGAAAATAGCCGGTCGATAGGCATCTGCTACGAAAATTAATAGAAAAACTCCGATACAAAAGCCATAAAAAGTCTCAACAAATTGTAGAAGAACGAATCCTATTCCGCCTAGAAATAAACTGAATATGATGACTTTATAAAAACCAATCGCATCGGTAAGTTTACCACCAAGCCAGGTTCCAAGTAGAGAGCCTAATCCAAAGCAAGTCATAATCCAGCCCACTTGAGGGAGTGTAAATCCCTTTGAATTCACTAGATAAAGCGAAAGAAATGGAATTACCATTGCTCCAGCTCTGTTAATAAATGTAACTAACGACAACAGCCAGATTTCGCGGGATAGCCCTTGGAAGTTATTAATATAGTTGGTATATATTTTTCTCATTAAATTANTAATTGGTGTAAAAGTAAAACGTCCTGCTGAAGGGCGGGACGTTTTTATATCGATTTATCTTATTGATTTATCTATTGAACATACATCGCCTGTGTTTCATCTGTNAACTGACATAAATTTCCTTATTGATATATATTCTACTTTTCATTTAATTTTTGTTGCTTCAAATATAGAAAAAAATCTATTTGTTATAACTTTCCTGTTTTTGCTTTTTATATTTGTGAACTATGAAGAATTTGTTAGTCATTATTGTTGTTTTTATTTCAATGGGAGCAGTTGCCCAGGAAAAAAGAATTATTAAAAAGCTAGTCGCATATCAGGCTTCAGAAAATGAACAATTCAAGAATAAAGAAACTACTATTTTGTCCTCAGAAGATTTTCAACATTTTTCGGGTTTGGAGTTTTATCCTATAAATTTAAAATATCGAGTAGATGCGACTTTTGTACGAACTCCAAATGAAATTCCCTTCCTAATGCCAACAACTACAGAAAGACTTCCTGAATATATTAAATACGGAGAAGTATTTTTTTCAATAGGTGATCAGCCTCTGAAATTGGAATTGTACCAAAGTACAAACCATGATCAGGAAGAAGGGTATGAAGATTATTTATTTTTGCCCTTTACCGATTTAACAAGTGGCGATGGTTCTTATGGAGGAGGACGTTTTTTAGATATTCGAATACCCAAAAAAAATAAAATGATCATTGATTTCAACAAAGCTTATAACCCGTATTGTGCTTATAATAGCAAATATTCATGCCCGATTCCACCAAAAGAAAATGATATTTTAGTTCGTATAGAGGCTGGGGTTAAGGCATTTGGAGATCATCATTAGAAAAATCGCCCCAACCAAATTCCTGCGAAAACCGCTGCGAAACCAAGAATTAAAGTTGATAAGGTATATAGCGCAAATGTGCCAAAATCTCCAGATTTTAGAAGTTCTTGATTTTCGAATGCAAAAGCTGAAAAAGTGGTAAAACCTCCGCAAAATCCAGTAGCTATAAAAAGCACAGTGTTATTTGAAAGTGAATTGTTTTTTAAGGCGATTCCTAAAATTAGTCCAATTAATAAACTCCCTAACATGTTGACCAAAAACGTTCCAAAGGGTATTACATATTTTGTATTGTTCAGATATTGACCAATCCAATAGCGCAATGAACTGCCTAATCCTCCTCCTAAGAATACTAATAACAGCTGTTTCATAAATTATTTTCTGATTCCTTTAAAGGGATAATTGGAATATAAATTTCCGTTATTAATTCATTTGGAATTGATACATGTGTCGAATCTGAAATATGAACTTCAAATATATGAGCAACTGAATCAATCGTCAATTGGTTCATACTAATAAATTTATTGGCCTCTGCATAGACCTCGTCCAAATGATTTCGATTTCCTTTTAAGGATATTTTTAAAGCCGTCAAAGAATTCAATTCTGCTTTATGGACAGAACTATCAATGGGACTAGCAATTTTTTCAATTGTAGGAATACAGGTAGAAAATATAATATTTTCAGACTGGCTTTTCATTTCATTATAAATAATAAATGGATCGCCTGTCTTTGGTATATTGTTTTTCGCCATAAAGCTTGAAATAATTTCCAAATTAGATAGGAAATTATCATGCACTTCATTTTTCTTAGCAGTAGAAGTAGTGTACATATATGGCCCTCCTTCATATTGAATAAGTCCATCTATCTTTACACTGAACTTTTCTATTTCTTGTAGAACAACTGCTTCCAAATTTGATAGCCCATCTTGAAACATTTTTCGGATTCCCTCTTGCATGTCTTCCTCTTTGAGCGACATAAAAACCTTTTCCATAAATGTTTGTTGCCCTTTCATTCCCCAAACAACTTTTGTCTGATTGATTGATTCTCCCGGCTCAAAATACCAGTATAGATCATTTTTGGTATTGCCTAAGAGTGTTTTGAATGAAATTTCTTGTTGTATTTCTTTACTNGGAATTTCTTTGATGGTAAGTATAGAGCCGTCGCCAATTTCTTGTTTTTCGCTACTCCAAGTATACGAAGCACCATTACCTTTGGTTTGTGCAGAATAACTTATTTTGACATTTGGATCAATTACCATCCATGGCCCCCAGTTTTGCCAGCTCTTAAAATCCATTACTATATTAAATATTACTTGAGGGGGAGCATTGATAATTTTATTTTCGGAAATATCAAATTTTCCGTCTTTTGTTCCAAAATAAACAGAACTTCCAATTACGATGATGAGAAATAGAAATAATAGGTATTTTAAAATCTTCATTTTTTGGGGATACTTATTGAAACGAATAAAGATAATCATTTTTTCTACCTTTAATAAACCCATCTTTAATCTTGGATTTAATCTTTGCTGTTAATAGTTGCTTTCAACCCTGTTATTTGCTCTTTTTTGAATTAAAAAAACAGCTATTATTTTGTACATTTGCCAGATACTTAAAATCATTAAAATGAAAAATATTTTTTTAATAGCTGTAGCTATAAGTACAATGACGCTTTTCTCTTGTAAGGAAGGGCAAAAAGATCAAACCGTTGCTGAAGTTGCTGAAGTAAAAACAGACGACTTTAATTATTTGGTTGAGCAATTTGCCGACATTAAGGTTTTGCGCTATCAGATTCCAAGTTGGGAGGATTTAACATTAAAGGAGCAAAAATTAGTGTATTACCTAACTCAAGTCGGTTTAGAAGGCCGAGACATTATGTGGGATCAAAACTACCGTCATAATCTTACCATTAGAAAAGCATTGGAAAATGTTTATTCTACATATGCTGGAGATAAAACTACTGATGATTGGAAAAACTTTGAAACTTATATGAAGAGAGTATGGTTTTCTAACGGGATTCATCATCATTATTCTAATGATAAAATTAAACCAGATTTTACTTCAGATTATTTAAAAGGGCTATTGTCCGAAACGAATACTTCTCTTGAAGGCGAAGCTTTCGAAGTAATTTTTAATGATAAAGATTCAAAAAAAGTGAATCAAGCGAAAGATGTTGATAACGTTCTGCTTTCCGCAGTAAATTTTTATGGGCCGGATGTTACCAATGCTGATGTTGAAAAATTTTACCGAGGTAAAATATCTCCAGATACGTTAAAACCTTTATCTTTTGGATTAAACTCTCAATTAGTAAAAGAAAAAGGAGTTCTTAAGGAACGAGTGTATAAATCTGGTGGACTTTACGGTGCAGCAATCGATAAAATTATTGGATGGTTAGAAAAAGCGAAAGGTGTTGCTGAAAATGAAGCACAGGGAGCCGCACTTGGTTTGCTAATTTCATATTATCAAACTGGTGATTTGCAAACTTGGGATGATTATAATGTAGCTTGGACAGCAGCTACTGATGGGAATATTGATTATATTAATAGTTTTATTGAAGTGTACAATGATCCATTAGGGTATAGGGGTTCTTACGAATCAATTGTACAAATAAAGGATTTTGATATGTCCCAAAAGATGGCTGTATTATCTGAAAATGCTCAATGGTTTGAGGATAATTCTCCTTTAATGAAAGAGCATAAAAAGGCTAAGGTAGTTGGAGTAACTTATAAAGTGGTGAATGTAGCCGGTGAAGCAGGGGATTCTTCTCCAAGTACTCCAATTGGGGTTAATTTGCCAAATGCAAACTGGATACGTGCTGCCGTGGGTAGTAAATCGGTTTCATTAGGAAACATAATTCATGCCTATAATAATGCTGGAAATTCAGGTCGTTTGAAAGAATTTGTGAATTCTGAAGAAGAAATGGCAATGGACGAAGAGTATGGTCAAATAGCAGGTAAGTTACATACTGCATTGCACGAAGTAATTGGTCACGCATCAGGACAATTGAATCCCGGGGTTGGTGAAACAAAGGAAACTCTTAAAAATTACGCATCAACTTTAGAAGAAGGACGCGCAGATTTAGTAGGCCTTTATTATTTATACAATCCAAAAATCCAAGAACTTGGTTTGGTGGATGACTGGAAAAAAGTAGGAATGACTGCCTATGATGGTTATGTTCGTAACGGTTTAATTACACAATTGATTCGGTTGAATTTAGGAGATGATGTGGAAGAAGCACATATGCGTAATCGTCAATGGGTTTCTGCTTGGGCTTATGAAAAGGGTAAAGCCGATAATGTAATTGAAAAGATTACCCGTGATGGAAAGACGTATATCAAAATAAACGATTATGAAAAATTGCATGATATATTTGGTCAATTATTACGTGAAACGCAACGTATCAAATCGGAAGGAGATTATGAAGCGGTAGAGGCATTAGTTGAAGGATATGGGGTAAAAGTGGATCAGGCGTTGCACGCTGAAATATTGGAGCGCAACAAGCAGTTTACATCTGCACCCTATAGTGGTTTTGTAAATCCTGTTATTGTTCCTATAATGAATGATGCCGGTGATATTCAAAGTTTCAGTGTTGAGCAACCTGTTTCTTTTGAAGCACAAATGTTAGAATATGCTAAAAATTACAGCAATCTTCCTGCAAAGAATTAATTCATTATTAGTTAATTAAATAAAAAATCTCCTTGCCAATTCGCAAGGAGATTTTTTATTGATTCATTTTATTATTTTGAAAAATATTATCCTTTCAGTAATACTTTAATTAGAAGTAACAACCCCACAAAAACCATAAAGCCAATCAAAATCCAAAAACTCCCTTTGTAATATTTCTTGTCTAATTTTTTATCTTTCCGATAACTAAGAAACATTACAATCACAAAACAAATTAAAAAAAGAAGTGCAAAAAGCCATTGTCCTTGACTAAACATAATTTTGTAATTTTACGATACGAAAATAAACTAATTAAAATGATCCCTGTCTTTTCAGGATAGTATTATGAAAAATAAAATTGCTGCCGTAAACGATTTTCACAAAGCATTTGATTTAGGAATAAAAAATAATCCAACTGCAGACTTAGGTATTAAGAAGAATTTATTGCGTTATGAATTAATGCGGGAAGAGAATGAAGAATATCTTGAAGCCGCCAATAATAATGACATCGTTGAAGTTGCAGATGCTTTAGGGGACATGCTTTATATTTTATGTGGAACCATTATTGAACATGGAATGCAAGAAAAAATAGAAGAGGTTTTTAATGAAATTCAACGATCCAATATGAGTAAACTTGGCGCCGATAATAAACCAATTTACAGAGAAGATGGCAAAGTTTTAAAAGGGCCGAATTATTTTAAACCAGATATTAAAACAATTTTAGACTCTAAATGAATTTCAAAAAATTGATATAAAACTAAATCTCATATCTCCATCCAAAGGGATCTTCAACTCGATTATACTGAATGTCCATCAATTCCTTTTTGAATCTTTTCGAATAGCCATTTTCAATGTGAGGTAAGTTATAGACTACGTCTTGATAGCTAAAGGCAATTACAGGACTTATTACGGCTGCGGTACCTGCTCCAAATATTTCTTTTAATGAACCGTTTTTTGATGCTTCTACTAATTCTACAACTTGAATAGGTCTAACTTCAGTCTTAATTCCGTCACATTCGGCCAGCTTAATTACACTTTTTCGAGTCACACCATCTAAAATGCGATCACTTATCGGCGCAGTGATCAAGGTATCACCTATTCTGAAAAAAACATTCATGGTACCAGCTTCTTCAAGATATTTATGCTCATTGGCATCTGTCCAGATGACTTGTTGAAATCCTTTTTCTTTGGCGAGATTTGTGGGATAGAACTGCGCACCATAGTTACCTGCAGCTTTTGCAGCACCAACGCCACCGTTTGCCGATCTACTGAAATGCTCTGCAATGACTACCTTCACTTCACCTGTATAATAAGACTGAGCTGGAGATAACAAAATCATAAATTTGTACCTATCTGAAGGGGATGCAGAAACTCCGGCCTGCGAAGCAATCACAAAGGGCCTTATATACAAAGAATTCCCTTCACCAGGTTTTACCCAATTATAATCCAATTCAAGTAATTTATGTAAGGCTTCAAAAAAAATATCTTTTGGAAACTCTGGAATAGCCATTCTCTTAGATGACTTGTTAATTCGAGTGTGATTTTCTTCTGGTCTAAAAAGAAAAACTTTTCCCTTATCATCCTTGTATGCTTTCATTCCTTCAAAAACCGCCTGGCCATAATGAAAAACTTTTGCAGCTGGGGATATCAGCAAATCACCAAAGGGTTTAATTGTGGGATTTTGCCAAGAACCATCAATATAATCACATTCAAACATATGATCTGAAAATTCATGTCCAAAAACTAAATTATCAAAATCGACTTGATTAATTCTTGAAATTTCTCTTTTTTGAACTATTACCTTATCCATTACATCGTTATTCATATCTAGCTATGTTTAGATAACAAAAATAGAGAAAATTTTACCCACAAAAAATCTAAAAAAAACTTAATTTAGCATAGTACAATTTGTTTAATAATTTAAGTTGATTAAAATGAAAAAAATAGTAATTGTTTTTGTTTTAACTTTTTTGGCAGTTAGCTGTAAAAGTGACAAAAAAGAGGGTTCTAGTGTGACTGAAATAGCCGAAATTGGGGCTAATTATCAATCTTTTGGTGATAAAATTAATGATGAGGGTGTGCTCTCTAAAGCCGAAATTCAAGAAAAATACAAAAACCTGAAGCCAGGTGATACTATTGCAGTAAAATTTAAGTCGGAAGTAAAGGAAGTTTGCCAAAGTAAAGGTTGTTGGATGCGTATGGATATGGGAGAAGAAGAAACTATGGTGAAATTTAAAGATTATGGTTTTTTTATGCCGAAGAATATTGCGGGACGAGAAGTAATAGTAGAAGGACTTGCCTTTATTGAAGAAGTAAGTGTAGAGGAGCAACGACATTATGCCGAAGACGCAGGTAAAAACCCTGATGAGATAGCTGCGATTACTGAACCCAAAAGAACGCTCTCATTTGAAGCTAACGGTGTTTTAATAGAGGAGTAACTCCTATGCGCATTTTTATCTTGCTTTTTTTGTTTTGCCTTTGTGATTCTTGTAGTTTTTTAAATGAAGAATCGTCTTCAGATAATAATACAGATAGGGTTAAATTTGATTTATATGTGCCTTCAGAAATGTCAATGCATATGAATGTTATGTATACTATAAATGAAGATATCAAGAATAAAATCTTAGCTGGTGAAATGCCCAAAAATTTCCCAGAAGAGATTTTAAACATTCACAAGGCAAAACTATCAGATTTTAAAGAGCGAAATGATACATTTGAGGCTTTTTCCAATCTATTTATTGAAAGGGAGAAAACCATTTTTGACACAATTTCTGAAGCTCCTTTAGAGCAACGTTATAATGATGCCATAAACCTATGTATCTCTTGTCATAAAACGGAATGTCCAGGGCCGATTCCAAAAATAAAGAAGCTTTTAATAAACTAGTTTTTGAGACGAGAAATTTTAATAACAGGTGATGGTTCGGTAACAATTCATCTTCCAGATTGGAATGAACAGTATCATTCAAAACATGGTGCTATTACGGAAGCAATTCATGTATTTATTAACGCTGGTTTAAATCATTGGGTTCAATCTAACCCTGGAAAATCCATTTCTATATTGGAAATTGGTTTTGGAACAGGCTTGAATACATTTCTAACCTTTTTGGAGTCAGTAAAAAAGAATCTTCAAATTAAGTATACCGGAATTGAAGCTTATCCAATCTCTATTTCAGAAATACAAAAATTAAATTATTCTAAAATACTGGATACTTCGGAAAAACATTTCTTGGAACTTCATAATACGTCTTGGAAAAGTCCTTCCGAAATTAATCAGAATTTTCAGCTTACGAAACGAAAACAATTTTTTTCAGAAATAGCGGATGAAGCAGTTTTTAATATCATCTATTTTGATGCATTTGGGGCACGTGTACAACCCGACTTATGGACGGAAGAAATTTTTTCAAAAATGTTTTTGGCACTAAAGACGAATGGGGTACTTGTAACCTATTCTGCGAAAGGGAGCGTTCGAAGAGCAATGCAATCCGTCGGATTTAAAGTAGAAAAAATCCCCGGACCACCAGGTAAACGTGAAATGTTAAGGGGAACAAAATCTTGATTTAAATAAAGATAATTGGACCTTTAGTAATGATTTGAAGATTAGTTTTGATTGTTCAACGTGACCTAGAAAATAGTATCATTCTTTTTTGGAATTTGTTAAATCTTGCATCTTAATCTTACATTTTGAACATTGTAATTGTTTAATTCAATATATAAAAACCTAATGAAAGTTTTAATTACTGGTGCAACAGGACTTATTGGAAGAGAACTAGTAGTTAAGTGCATGGATGAAGGGATATACGTTAATTATTTTACCACTAGGAAAGAAATGATTAATGACAAAGTAAATAGCAAGGGATTTTATTGGAATCCGGAAATCGGTGAAATTGATATTGATGCTTTTAATGGGGTTACAGCAATAATTCATTTGGCAGGAGCTACAATATCTAAAAGATGGACTGAAAAATATAAAAGTGAGATTTTGAACAGCAGAACTAGGTCCGCAAATCTCATTTTCAATTCACTCAAAAAAATTGAGCACAGCATTACTCATTTTATTTCTTCAAGTGGCGTCGGCATCTATCCTAATTCTGAAAACGTATTATATACAGAGGAAAATGATGAAATAGACACTTCGTTTTTAGGAAGAATTGTTAAGGAGTGGGAAGAAGCTGCAGATAAGTTTAGTGAGTTAGGTATAGGAGTCACTAAAGTTAGAACAGGAATGGTACTGTCTCAAAAGGGAGGTGCGCTTCCTAAATTGACAATGATCATAAAAACCGGATTGGGTGCCTCTATAGGAAGCGGTTGTCAATGGCAATCCTGGATTCATATTGAGGATGTTACAAATATTTACCTGTTTATATTGAAAAATAAATTGGAAGGTATTTATAATGCCGTAGCACCAAACCCTATAACTAATAAAAAACTCACAAAAGAAATTGCTCGGTGTTATGGAGCTCCGTTATGGTTGCCAAATATTCCCGAGATTATTTTAAAAACTTTTTTAGGTGAAATGTCTATTTTAGTGACTGATGGACAGTTAGTGAGTTCTACTAAAATTGAATCCAGCGGTTATGTTTTTAAATTCCCGAATATTGAAACTGCTACTAAAGATTTAATCTAAAATTGTCATTTTTTTATATAGATGCTCAAAAGCAAGCTCTCCATTCATAAGATTCTTGGGTATATCTCTATTCTAATCTTACAGTTAGTTATTCCAATTATTAAAAATGACATTTTTGAATAGATTAGTTCCCGATAAAGTTTCTGAAAAATAATAATTATATAGTGACATTATGGCATTTTATAAGAAATGGCAGTACTTTTGCATCTTCGAGAAAAACAAAAATTAAACTCATTTATGAGCAAAAAAGATAAATTCAAGGAAGCCCTTATTGACGAGGAGATTCAAACAAATGAGGACAATAACGATGGAGATTTGTCTTCCAAAGCAGGTTATAAAGTTGACGTGGCAACTCAATTGAAAAAGGACTTAGATGCAGAAAAGGATAGATATTTACGTCTATTCGCTGAGTTCGAAAATTATAAGAAACGTACTGGTCGTGAGCGAATTGAATTGTTTAGAACAGCAAGTCAGGAAGTTATGGTGTCATTGCTTCCAGTAATGGATGATTTTGATCGAGCTTTTAAAGAAATTGAAAGGGAGAATATGGTGAATAATGACCTTTTTATAGGAGTTGAATTAATAAGCAACAAACTGAGAGAGACTCTTCGAATAAAAGGATTAGAAGCTATTGAAACAAAGAAGGGAGATGTTTTTGATCCTGAAATTCATGAAGCAGTGACTCAGATTCCTGCGCCTGAAGACGGCTTAAAAGGAAAAATCATAGATGTTTTGGAAAAAGGATACACATTAGGTGAAAAAGTGATACGTTACCCTAAAGTGGTTATAGGACAATAATATGAAAGAAGATTATTACGAAATATTAGGCATTTCTAAAGGGGCAACCGCAACTGATATAAAAAAAGCATATCGTAAAAAGGCCATAGAATACCATCCAGACAAAAATCCTGGCGATGAGAAAGCAGAAGCGATGTTTAAAAAAGCAGCTGAAGCTTACGAAGTACTTAGTAATGCTGATAAGAAAGCACGTTATGATCAATTCGGTCATAAAGCGTTCGAAGGTGGAGGAGGTTTTAGTGGAGGAGGAATGAACATGGATGATATCTTTAGCCAATTTGGAGATATTTTTGGTGGGGGTGGTTTTGGTGGTTTCAGTGGTTTTGGCAGCAGCAGCGGTGGCCGTCGAATGGTAAAAGGGAGTAATCTTCGTATAAGAGTTAAATTAACGCTAGAAGAAATTGCAAATGGCGTTGAAAAGAAAATAAAAGTCAAGCGAAAAAAAGTTGCTCAAGGAACAACTTATAATACTTGTGGAACTTGTAATGGTAATGGACAAGTAACTAGAATACAAAATACTATATTAGGCCGTATGCAAACAGCTGCGACCTGCAGTACTTGTGGAGGAAGTGGGCAAGTTGTGGATAAAAAGCCAACAAATGCTGATGCAGACGGAATGTTGGCAACGGAAGAAACAGTTTCAATTAAAATTCCAGCTGGAGTAGTAGATGGAATGCAGTTAAAGGTTTCNGGAAAAGGAAANGATGCTCCAGGAAATGGTGTGCCGGGTGACTTATTAGTTGCTATTGAGGAACTTCCTCATGCTGTTTTACAGAGAGAAGGGGATAATTTGCATTATGATTTGTACATCAGTTTTTCTGAGGCAGCATTAGGGACGTCAAAAGAAATAGATACAGTTACTGGGAAAGTTCGAATAAAAATTGAGCCAGGGGCTCAAGGAGGAAAAATTCTTAGATTACGAAATAAGGGAATTCCAAGTATTAATGGATATGGAACAGGGGATTTGTTGGTGCATGTGAATGTTTGGACTCCAAAGACTCTTTCAAAAGAACAAAAGGATTTTTTTGAAAAAATGAGTAAGGATGAGCACTTTCAACCTAAGCCTGAAAAAGATGACAAATCATTTTTCGAAAAGGTAAAAGATATGTTTTCTTAATTAAACGTTAATTTAATTAATTTTTCTATATTTGAAGATAGCTACTACTTAGTAGTAATAATTTTTCTTTTTCATAGCAATTTTTTTTCCCATCCTAGATTTATTTTTAGGGTGGGTTTTGTTTTTCATGTTGTTGTCTCTAATTGAGTTAATCCTTAAGTTTGGATAAATTATTGCGTAACAAAAGGCTTTATAATTATACTAATAACTCTAATATTACCCTAAATTGAGAGACCTTCATCTCTAAAATCGATATCTTTACAAAACATAAAATAACTATGGAAAAACTTTTAGTGGCTAACAATGTTTCCAAATCGTTTGGCGACTATAAAGCATTAAATGATATCTCTATCGAGGTCCCAAAAGGAAGCATATTTGGACTCTTAGGTCCTAATGGAGCAGGTAAAACCACCCTTATTCGAATTATAAATCAAATCATGATGCCCGATTCTGGCGTTATACTTCTGGACGGCAGACCGCTTCTACCAAATGATATTCAACATATTGGTTATTTACCTGAAGAAAGAGGTCTTTATAAATCTATGAAAGTCGGTGAACAAGCATTGTATTTAGCACAGCTGAAAGGATTGACAAAGCAAGAGGCGAAACAGCGATTGAACTACTGGTTTGATCGATTAGAAATTGGGGATTGGTGGAATAAAAAAATACAAGAGCTATCAAAGGGAATGGCACAAAAGATTCAATTTGTTGTTACTGTATTACACCAACCCAAATTACTAATTTTTGACGAACCATTCAGCGGTTTTGACCCTATTAATGCTAACCTTATTAAGGATGAGATATTAAAACTTAGAGATGATGGCGCTACGGTTATTTTTTCAACTCATCGTATGGAATCAGTAGAAGAAATGTGCGATCATATTGCATTAATTCATAAATCGAATAAAATTCTTGACGGTAAATTAATTGATATTAAAAGAGCTTATCGGTCTAATACTTTTGAAGTAGGTTTGATAACTCAAAATAAAGAGAGTGCTAGTCAGAATATTCGAGAGCGATTTGATGCCCTACCAACATCTTTTAAGAGTATCAATGATGAATTGCAGTATAAAATTAGGCTACCAGAAAATTCATCGACGAATGATTTAGTGAATTATCTTACTTCATTCGGGAAATTGAGTCATTTTGTGGAAGTAATCCCTACCGCCAGTGATATTTTTATTGAAACTGTACAAAACAATTAATTATTAAGTAATGAACCATCTTTCACTTATAATAAAAAGAGAGTATTTGAATAAAGTGCGTAATAAATCATTCATTGTAATGACTTTTTTAAGCCCACTAATTATGGTTGCCATTTTCTCTTTAGTGGCTTATCTTTCTCAACTGAACAATGATACCATTCAGACTATTTCAGTTTTAGATGATAGTGGTTTGTTCGTAAATCAATTCGAAAATACCGATAAAATACAATACAATATTCTTGATAATATAGATCTTTCGGAAGCAAAACGGATGAGTGAAGAAAGTGAATATTATGGTTTATTGTATATCCCGAAAATAGAAAACATTGATGCCTTAGGAAATTCCATTACATTTTATTCGGCAGATTCGGGATCACTTCAATTAATGGAAAATCTTGAAAATACAATTGAAGAGAAGGCAAATGCAATAAAACTTAAAGAAGCCGGCATAGATGCAGAAAGGATTAAAGAACTTCGAATTAGGGTTAATGCAAAACAAGAAACATTCCAAGGAAAAGAAACATCCAAATTAGGATCAATACTAAAACTAATATTTGGCGGAGCTGCGGGATATCTTTTGTTTATGTTTATTATTATTTATGGGAATATGATAATGAGAAGTGTCATCGAGGAGAAGACGAGCCGAATTATAGAGGTGATTATCTCCTCAGTGAAGCCTATAAAACTATTATTAGGCAAAATTCTTGGAACTTCCTTAGCTGGAATCACGCAGTTTTTGGCTTGGGTTATCCTTATTGGTATTTTCGGTTTTATAATTTCATCAATTTTTGGTATTGACCCGGCCGCTATGCAAAACCCACAACAAGAAATGTTGAATAATACTGTAGAAGGTGGTACTCAAGAAATTTTGCGAAATTTTCTAGTAGAGATGAACAGTTTACCCATTGCAAATTTGGTGGTAATGTTTCTTTTCTTTTTTATAGGTGGATATTTATTGTACGCTTCACTTTACGCTGCTATTGGAGCTGCTGTAGATAGTGAGACGGATACTCAACAATTTATGTTACCTATACTTATGCCATTGATTTTAGCGATTTATGTAGGATTTTTTACGGTAATTGAGAATCCTCATGGGACAGTATCACAGGTATTTTCGTTTATTCCTTTTACCTCTCCAGTGGTTATGTTAATGCGCATTCCATTTGGGGTTCCAATCTGGCAACAAATTCTTTCGTTAATTATTTTATTTGCTACTTTTATTGGAACTGTTTGGTTTGCTTCAAAAATCTATCGCGTTGGGATTTTGATGTATGGTAAAAAAGCAAGCTATAAAGAGATATTTAAATGGCTTAAATATTAAGAATTATGCAAGAAGAAATATCTAAGAAAATAACTGTTGTAGTTAAAGATAGCATTTGGAAGATAGTTAGGGATTTTCTGGATTTCGGATTTCACTTTGGGGAAGGAGAACATCGAATAGATATTACAATTGGTTTACTCCTTCTAATTTTAGTAGCTTTTATTTTAGCTAGTTTTATTTTGAAATGGATACGAGTATTGTTTACTCGTAACATGGATGTCATCGATAAGAATAAGTTTATTAGCGTTTTCAAGTTTATTAGGTATTTAACCTATATAATAGTTGTATTTACGGTTCTAAGTGTTGTGGGGATTAATGTAACCCCAGTTCTGGCTGCTTCAGCGGCCCTTTTGGTTGGGGTGGGATTGGCTATGCAGGAAGTTTTTCAGGACATTCTAGCTGGTATTCTTATTATTTTGGATAGGTCGTTAAAGGTTGGTGATGTGGTTGAAATTAATGACAAGGTGGGTAAGATAATTGAAATAACATTGCGCACAACAAGGGCAGTGACTAGGGACGATAAAATTCTTATTATCCCAAATCATAAATTCATTACTGATACCGTTTTCAATTATACGCAAAATCATAAATCAACACGAGAATTTGTTGGTGTGGGGGTAGCATATGGTAGCGACACTGAAAAAGTAAAAAAACTACTTCTTGAAAGTGTTGATAAACAAAAAGGCATATTAAAAAGCCCAAAACCTTTCGTTTTGTTTGAAGATTTTGGTGATTCTGCATTGTTGTTCAGTGTTCAGTTTTTTATTATAGATACTTTTAATAGTCCAGTCGTCAAAAGTGAAATTCGTTTTCGAATAGATGGACTTTTTCGTGATAACAATATTAGTATTCCATTTCCTCAAAGGGATGTGCATTTATTTCAGTCCAATTTAAAGCCATAATTTCATTCTAATTTCAAATATTTAAAATGCCGAAAATATTAATAATTGAAGATGAAGCAGCGATTCGTCGGGTATTAGCAAAAATTCTTTCTGAAGAAAACGATTCCTATGAAGTGACTGAAGCCCAAGATGGACTTGAAGGGTTAGAGCTTATTAGAAAGGAGGATTTCGATTTGGTATTATGCGACATTAAGATGCCCAAAATGGATGGAGTTGAAGTTCTTGAAATAGTAAAAAAAATTAAGCCTGAAACAACCATGGTAATGATTTCGGGTCACGGAGACTTAGATACAGCAGTGAATACAATGCGCTTGGGGGCATTTGACTATATTTCTAAACCACCCGATTTGAACCGATTGTTAAATACAGTTAGAATAGCATTGGATCGAAAAGAGCTAGTGATTGAAAATACTCTTTTAAAGAAAAAAGTAAGCAAAAACTATGAAATGATAGGTGGGTCCGCAGCGATCTTACAAATCAAAGAGATGATAGAGAAAGTTGCTCCTACGGAAGCTAGAGTTTTTATAACGGGTCCCAATGGAACAGGAAAGGAACTTGTTGCGCATTGGATACATCAAAAAAGTGATCGATCTAAGGGGCCAATGATTGAAGTAAACTGTGCGGCAATTCCGAGTGAATTAATAGAGAGTGAATTATTTGGTCACGTAAAAGGCGCTTTTACATCGGCTATTAAGGATAGAGCTGGTAAATTTGAAGCAGCAAATGGCGGTACTATCTTTTTGGATGAAGTAGGAGATATGAGTTTGTCAGCACAGGCCAAAGTGTTGAGGGCACTTCAAGAAAGTAAGGTTCAACGTGTTGGAAGTGACAAAGATATTAAAGTAGATGTCCGTGTTATTGCAGCGACTAATAAAGATCTTAAAAAAGAAATCGCAGAGGGTAATTTTAGAGAGGATTTATATCATCGACTTGCAGTAATATTAATAAAAGTACCCACCTTGAACGAACGACGCGAAGATATTCCAATATTAATTGATTATTTTGCCAAAAAAATTGCTGAGGAGCATGGTACGTCACAAAAGAAATTTTCGGTTAAGGCCATTAAATTGTTACAAGAATATGATTGGACCGGTAATATTCGAGAACTTCGTAATGTTGTTGAGAGATTAATTATTCTTGGTGGGAGTGATGTTAGTGAAGAAGACGTAATCTTGTTTGCAAGTAAATGAGTAATTGCGAACATGGACAAAAAATAATTATTACTCATTCTGAAGAGATATGAAAAAAATTAAGATTAAAGACTTTAAAGTCACGAAGGCAATAAAAATTTCGGACTCAATTACTAGGCTTGATTTTGATTCTTCAGAAATAGCTTTGGAAGAATCTTTAGTTACTGCAAGGAAAAAGTTAGGTGAATTGCAAGAAACATTATACGCTCACGGAAAATATGCAGTTTTAGTCTGCTTACAAGGAATGGATACTTCTGGAAAGGACAGTTTGATTCGTGAGGTTTTTAAGGATATTAATGCGATGGGAGTGATTGTTCATAGCTTTAAAGTGCCAACAGATTTAGAAAGAGGACATGATTATTTATGGAGACATTATATAGCATTACCTCAACGCGGCAAGTTTGCCGTTTTTAACCGAACACATTATGAAAATGTCTTAGTAACGAGAGTTCATCCCAATTATATTTTGGGTGAATTGTTACCAAATATTAAAGGTGTAGAAGATGTTAATGAGGCGTTTTGGGATAAACGCTTCGAACAAATTAATTCATTCGAAAAAACAATTTCAGAAAACGGAACACTCATTTTTAAATTTTTCCTGAACTTGTCCAAAGAAGAACAAAAGAACAGGCTGTTAAGACGGCTTAACATGCCTAATAAAAACTGGAAATTCTCAGCCTCAGACTTGGATGAGAGAGATCTTTGGGAAAAGTATATGGTTTGTTATGAAGATACTGTTAATCGTACTTCGAAGTCCTACGCTCCTTGGTATCTGATACCAGCGGATAATAAACCAGCAGCACGTTTAATTGTGGCTACAATTTTACTGAAAGAGTTAAAGAAGTATAAGGATATTAAAGAACCCGAACTAGATCCTAAAATTAAAGATCAAATTACAATTTATAAGGAGCGACTTAGTCAAAATTAATTTTAAAAGTAAAAACTTTTCATCAACCCTAAATTTATAAATGAAGAAAATTGCAATCGTACTCGTAATTATTTTATTGACACTGGATGGTTTTTCTCAGGAAATTAATAAGGAAGATTCGATAACCATGCGGAAAATTTACAATATGGCCTTAAGTAATGGGAAAAGTTATGATTGGCTCGATTATCTTTCTAATGAAATTGGAGGGAGACTTTCTGGCACTTTAAATGCAGAAATGGCCGTTAAATATACCCAAACGGAGTTGAAAAAATTAGGATTAGATAAGGTCTGGTTGCAGCCAGTAATGGTGCCAAAATGGACACGTGGATTTAAAGAATATGCCTATGTAGAAACAGGTCCAGGAAAAACATCAATTACGAATATTTGTGCCTTGGGTGGTTCCGTACCTACTTCAGAGATTGGATTAAAAGCCGAAGTTGTCGAAGTTCAGGGAATTGATGATTTAGCACGATTAGGCCGAGAAAAAATTCAAGGTAAAATTGTCTTTTATAACCGGCCCATGGAAGTTAATCTTATTAACACATTTGAGGCTTATGGTGGATGTGTAGATCAACGCTATTCGGGTGCAATGGAAGCGGCTAACTATGGTGCTGTTGGCGTAGTAGTTCGGTCTATGAATCTTCGCTTAGATGATTTACCACATACTGGTGCAATGAGTTACGGTGATGCACCAGAGAATAAAAGAATTCCTGCATGCGCTATAAGTACAAAGGGTGCCGATTTATTAAGCAATACCTTAAAACTATTACCTTCACTTCAATTTTATTTTAAACAAAGCTGTAGAACTTATCCAGATGTTCAATCTTACAATGTTATTGGAGAAATTACTGGAAGTGTTTATCCTGAGAAATATATGGTTATAGGAGGACACTTGGATTCTTGGGATTTGGGAGATGGTTCACATGATGATGGAGCCGGATGTGTACAATCAATGGAGGTATTGCGTTTATTTAAAGAGATAAATTATAAACCAAGGCATAGTGTTCGGGTTGTTTTATTTATGAATGAAGAGAATGGATTAAGGGGTGGAACCAAATATGCTCAGGAGGCAAAATTAAATAGTGAAAATCATGTTTTTGCATTGGAAAGTGATTCAGGGGGTTTTACACCTAGAGGTTTTTCCTTGGATGTTGACCTAGAGAACTTTGCAATGGTGAAGAGTTGGGAATCACTTTTTAAACCCTATTTAATTCATTATTTTGAAAAAGGAGGAAGCGGAGCAGATATTGGACCTCTAAAAGTTGAGGGGCTAGTTTTAGCAGGTCTTCACCCCGATTCACAGCGCTATTTCGATTATCATCATGCTGCAAATGATACTTTTGACGCAATTAACAAAAGAGAATTAGAATTAGGTGGTGCGGCTATGACAAGTTTAGTTTATCTCTTCGATAAGTATGGCGTAATTGTAAAGTAAAATAACTATTTGTTTAATGAATTCACTTTTACGTAGATCAGAATATACTACTGGACCTAGAGAAAAATTATAGTTTTTAATCATGGCGTTATTTATACTTAGAATAGTAGTAAACTATTATCGGGGATTACCATAATCCTTTGATTCTAAGAAAGAATTTGTATCTTTAATTATAGCAACGCAGATTGATACATGGCTAAATTTGCTAAAATTATTAGAATTGCTTTTATTTCGTTTAGTCTAGTATTCTTATTTCCCGATAAAAATTTACTGGCCTCTTCGGTAGTAAATTCATATGCGCAATCTCAAGAGGATGATTTGAATTCAAATACGTTTTTGTTTCAAAAAAAGGTTGACACAAAAAAATTTGATTCAGAGGAGCTTCAATTATATAAAGAACAAGCCATTCTTGCAGCAAAGAATAATGATGTATCTAATGCTAGCCAATACGTTGAGTATTACATAAAGTATTCCTCAGAAGTTGGTTTTTTAGATTCTGGATATTTCACTCAGTTTAAGGAAACTGATGAATTTTCTGAATTATATAGAAAGTATAGTGTTAATTTTTCTTGGTTGTATTTTTTCTATCTTTTTTCAGCAATTATTGGATTTTTCATTGTTTTTTTATTTTTGATAAAGAAGCAAAAGGATTTAGTTTCTACATTTCTTATTAGTTCGTTTGTTCTTATAAATTCTGTTTTCATTTTTCAAATCTTCTTGCTTTTAACCAATTTAAAGTATAGAACACCGCATATATTATACCTATCTTCATTGACGATATATTTATATGGACCTCTTATCTATTTTTATTTTAAAAGGATCTTATTAAACTACCATTTTAAAAAGTGGGACCTTCTGCATTTGCTGCCAACGCTGATAATATTCTTAATATTCACTCCTGTTTTACTTTTAAGTGCAAAGGAGAAACTAAATATTATGTTAGACGTAGGTTCGTTTGATAGTAGACCCTATTTAATTTTTACTGTTTCAACCAAAATTTTATCCCTTATTATATATGGTTATTTGTTAATACGTTTATACCTAAAAAACAAAAAGCGAATAAACTTATTTTCAAAGACATTACAAAAATGGATGTTTAATCTTGTGTTTTTTGTTGGTGTATATATAGTTTCTTATTTGATATATGGTATTATTATCATGAAACTATCACCGGATTATGGGTTTCTTTTCCATATTCAAGTGAGTGTTATTGCCGCAATGGTGCTGTATATAGGATTTAATTCTTATTTGCGCCCAAATATTTTTGCAGTTGACTCTATACAAAAGCATAGTGATGAAAGGACCAAGTATGTGAAATCTTGTTTAACCACGAGCTATTCATCCGAGCTTAAAGACAGATTAATTTATCTCTTAGAGACAGAAAAAGTCTATAAACATAATGACATTAATCTAGATTTTTTATCAGAAAAATTAGATACAACGCGTCACAATACTTCACAGGTGATAAATGAAAACTTTAATTTAAGTTTTTTCGAATTAATTAATACCTACAGGATTGAAGAAGCTTTGGAAATTTTAAATAATAATTCTAATAATATGAATATTATTGAAGTTGCATATGCAGTTGGATTCAATAATAAAGTTTCCTTTAATAAGTCATTTAAAAAAATATTATCTCAAACGCCTTCCGAGTATATTATTGGCTTGAAAGCTAATTTTAAATAAACAGTAGATAGGGTTAATTATTATAGGCGTTTTCCATATTAAACATTAAATATCGTTATATTTGCTAGTAAAATCAATTAAAGGTAAAGTAACTGTATTACTTAAGTTTTTTAGGATAGACAGAAGTTTGTCTTTTATCGGTTATTGACGTTTTTAAAAATTTTAAATTTAATTAATATTAAAATTTATTTTATGAAAAAAAGTTACTGTAAATGGTTGGTACTAATGTTATTTAACATAACAATTGTGCTTGCTCAAGAAAAAACAATTACTGGGACAATTACCGATGATGTTGGCTTGCCTTTACCAGGTGCGAACATCATTGTCGGTCAAACCGATATTGGTACACAGTCAGATTTTGACGGAAACTATTCTCTAAAGGCATCTGTTGGTCAAACCTTATCCTTTAGTTATGTTGGTTTTGAAACGCAATCCGTTAAAGTCTCTGCTTCAAATTCAATAAATATTGCTATGAAAGCGGGAGCTTTGCTTGAAGAAGTGGTTATTACTGGATATTCTACTCGAAATAAAACGGTTCAGACCTCTGCGGTTGTAACAATTTCTTCAACGGAAATTGCCACCCTTGTGCCTACAACAAGTATAGACAACCTTTTACAAGGAAAAGCTGCTGGTGTACAAGTTACTGCAGCAAATGGAAAACCTGGACAGGGTGCATTTGTGCGAATTAGAGGTACTGGATCACTTAGTGCAGGAGCATCGTCACCATTATATATAATTGATGGGGCTCCTATTCGAGAAGAAGAATTAGGTGCAATTGCCACAGAAGATATAGAAAATATTACCATCTTAAAAGATGCAGCTACAACAGCAAGATACGGTTCTCGTGGTGCAAATGGGGTAGTTGTTATTACCACTAAAAAGGGTAATAGAAATAAAGATGCAATAATTCGTTTTAGTTCTAGGCTTGGTACTACAAGTAGAATAGAGCCAAATTATACTATGATGAACGCGTCTCAAAAATTACAGTTCGAAGCTGAGATGTATGCATTAGGAGTTAATAGTGCTGCTTCATTACCGGGAGTTACAACCCAAGCAGGATCTGCTGAGCGTAAGTTTCTGCTCGAACATGAAGTAGATTGGCAAGAGCTAATGTTGAAACAAGGTCTGGTTCAGAGTAATAACGTATCTATCTCAGGTGGTGCCGAAAAGATGGATTATTTCTTTTCCGTTGGTCATGATAAAAATACAGGTATTATTGACCAGATTGGTGGTTATGAAAGGCTAAATGCTAGATTGAATACAAATTTTGATGCTAAAGAATGGCTAACAGTTGGAGTTAATGTAGGATACTCAAGATCCGTGAGTGATGAGCCACGTGATAGAAATAATGCTCAGAATCCTTTTAGAGCTATGTTAGATTATAATCCTTATGAAACTGAATTTGTATTAAATGAGGATGGAAGTGTCCTTTTAGATGTAAACGGTAACCCGGTTTACAGTCCTACGCACACTACTTTTAACGTTAGAGGTGCTTTATTGTCTGAACCGTCTGAAGATATTGAAAATGTAACCTTAGGAAGCGTAGACGCATTAGTGAAATTTTCTGAAAATTGGACCTATGGGTTTAATACATCTGTTAGTCATGTTAATCTAAGACGGGAGTCATACTCTAAGCCTGGGGGAATATTACAATCACTTATTGGAGATCCTAATAATCCAGGAAATAAATTTGATACTGGAACGCAACGATTGGATCTTACAGTTAGTAACAGATTAAATTACAATCTTAATTCTAATAATCACAATTTAAATGTTATGGGTCTTTTTGAATATAATTTCAATGAGTATAACTATTATTTTGTAAGAAGTATTGGTTTCCCTTCCGCTTTATTAACGACTCAATCTAACGCTGCTCAAGTTACTGTAGGTGATACTCAAAGAACTCGATTAGCTCTAGTTTCTTATGGTGCATTTGGTGATTATGATTACAATGAGAGATATTTGGCTTCTGCATCGGTTCGACGCGACGGATCATCTAACTTTGGGGATGATGTAAAATATGGAACTTTCTGGAGTGCTAGTTTAGGTTGGAATATCGCAAAGGAGAATTTCTTTAAAGTGGATGCAATCAATGATTTAAAAATTCGTGCTGCTTATGGTACTGTTGGTAATAGAAATGGTATTTCTCGTTATGCAGCTCAGGACAATGTTCAATTTGGATCATATCCTGGTGGATCTTCAACAATCCCATCAAATATTGGTAATCCCGAATTGAAATGGGAAACTACAGCAACGTCAAATATTGGGTTGGAATTTAATTTGTTCAATAGACGACTTCGAGGTGTTACAGATTATTTTACAAGAAATACCACCGATTTGTTATTTCAAATTCCAAGAACGGATGAATCTGGTGTGGGCTTTGTATTTGGTAACCTAGGAGAAATCAAGAATGCGGGTCTAGAAATTTCGCTTCAAGGTGATGTTGTTAGAAATGAAAATTTCACTTGGACTTTAGGAGGTAATATATTATTCTTAACAGATTCTAAAATTGTGGAACTTCCAGAAGGTGAAGATGTTGATGCCGCTAATACTTTCAATATTAGATTTAGTGAAGGAGCAAAAATTAACGAGCATTTCTTAGTTAGATATGCTGGTGTTGATCCGGCCACTGGAGCACCTATGTATTTTGGTGCTGATGGTAATACTTATCGTTCTGGGGATTTACCAGAAGATGAAAATCAGAATCGTGTTTTTCAAGGTAAATCTACAATCGCAGATAAAGAAGGTGGATTTTTCAACAGCTTAACTTACAAAGGATTTGGCTTACGTACAGACTTTGTCTTTAAGTATGGTAACTGGATTAATAATTTTGTGAAAAGCAATTATATATCAGAAGGGTTAAATGTTGATGATAACCAATCGGTTGGCGCATTTAATTACTGGAAACAACCTGGTGATACCAACGTAGAACCAAGTCCAATGTTTAGAAATGACCCTGCAATTAATTCTGATCGATTCCTAGAAAGAGGTGATTATATTCGAATGAGAAGTGCAGTTTTATCATATACATTCCCAAGTAAATATTTGGATAAAACTCCAATAAGCACACTTAGAATTTATGGTCAAGGACAGAACCTTTTAACCTTTACGAAGTTTTGGGGAGATCCTGAAGTAGGCCTCTCATCGGGTGAAACAATTAGTTTTGCAGATGCTGTGGCACCAGGGGAAGCGACTTTATATAGTTATCCTAATACAAAATCTATTCAATTTGGAGTGGATGTTAGTTTTTAATTTAAAAAAGATAAAAATGAAAAATATATATAAAATTGTAATGATAGTTTTTATTGCAGGAATATTCAATTCATGCGATAACAGCTTAGATCAATTACCGTTTGATTCATTTGCCACTTCGAGTGCTTTCGTTACAGCGGCAGATTTTGAAAATGGAATACGCGGTGTGTATAGTAATTTAACAGCTGGGGGATACTATGGAAGTAGTGATTCAGGATCTCTGTTAAGTGCTGGTGATGTTGCTAGTGATAACGCCACTATAGCACAGCTTGGACGTGGAACTAAAGAAACACTGCATAATTTTAGATATTCTCCGAGTAGTGGTGGAAGTCTAGATAATTTATTCAGAGATTCTTATTCACTTATTTATAGAGCAAATCAACTTTTATTCTATGCCGAAAGTTTTGCGGGCGAAAGTAAAGGAAATATTGTTGCAGAGGCAAAAGCTTTGAGAGCTATGGCACATTTTGATATGGTTAAAGCATTTGGAAAAATCCCAACTCAAGCTGCTGATGCTAATGGTAGCCTTGGGGTAGCTTATGTAACTACACCAGACCCAAATATTGAACCAGCTAGAGAAACAGTTGGCGAGGTTTATCAAAAAATAGTCGCCGACCTAGTGGATGCAGCTGCTGATATTAATACAAATAACCCTGTTGGGAGAATGAGTAGAGATGCGGTAAATACATTATTATCAAGGGTCTATTTGTACATGGGTCAATGGCAAAATGCTGCTGATGCTGCCAATGCGGTAACCGCTGCTGTGGCTTCTCGTAATGATGTTGTTGGCGTATGGGAAGATACTAGTACTGCTGGGTTATTATTTTATATTCCAAACGCACCACCTATTTTAGGTAATAGTATTGGAGTTGCTTATAGTCAAGGTGGCTTAACGTCAATTATACCAGAATTTGTTGTTTCTTTTGAATTATTCAATAAGTTTGCAGACGACGACATTAGAAAGCAGGCCTATACAGTGTCTGCAACCAATAATGGTGCTGGTCTTTCTTTTAATGCCATTAAAAAATTATTCGGTAGACCTGGACAATTCAATGGACAGGTTGATTATAAAATATTTAGAGCTGCAGAAGCTAAATTGAATCTAGCTGAAGCTCTATTTAATTTAGGTAATGAAAGTGGTGCTAGGGCGGCTCTAGATGCTGTAAGAACCAAAAGATACCTTACTCCTCCAAGTGGAGAAACAGGAACAGCATTACGTGATGCTATAAGATTGGAAAGACGTTTGGAATTTGCTTTTGAATACCAACGCTTTTTTGACTTGAAAAGATGGGGCCTTCCAGTTCAAAGAGTTAGTGCTGGAGATTTAGCAGATGGTTCTGGAACTGCTTCAGATATTTTGAACTTACCAGCAGGTGATTTTAGATTTCAAATGCCTATATCTCAAGGTACGTTGGATCAAAATCCAAATGCTGTTCAAAACCCAGGGTATTAATACTAAAATTTAAGACAAATGAAAAAAACATATATTATACTAACATTATTGTTCACGACTTTATTATTATCGTCATGTGAAACCTATGATGATTATGACACAGATAGAAAAGACGTAATTGGATTCGTTTTTGGTACGTTTGCAACAGGGATGAACCCTGGACAGACAATAACATTTCCAATTGCAAAATATTTTGTTACTACCTCATCTCCAGTAGAAAGAACATTTCAAGTTGCTGTAGTAGAGTCACTAACTGGGGTGACATCAGATAATTATTCATTTGATAGTACAGTCGTTATTCCTGCAAATGAACAAATAGGAAACATGACTGTGACACTTATAAATAATTCTTTACCAGCTGAACCGACAGATTTAATCCTAGCCTTTGTTTCACCAACTGATGGGTCAATCACATCGGGAGGGCATGCAATTTTTAAATTAAACTCTAATTAATTAGCCAATTATTATAAATAAGGAGGCTATTTATTACCATTGAATTAAGGTCGTCTAAAATGATATTTTTAGACGACCTTTTTTTATCGGTCAAAAAAATATTAGAATAGTATACTTTTTTAAGCAAATTAACCTTAATTATTTATTTTTTAATCACACTTTCATAACGATCAATCCACTCATTTACAGTCAATTTTGAGACAAGTTCTCCTATTAATTCAAATGGAATTTTAGAAGGATTTTTAAATCGAATACAACTTTTTCCCATATCCAGTTTTCCTGAAACGTGTTTTGGAAATTCAGTTGTAAACCAAGCTAATAATTTTGGGTCACTATAGATTCCCATATGATAGAAACCAATGTGGTTTTTTTGAGATGCTAAACTTATAAAAGGTAAAGGTGTTATAGGGTCACAGTGATACCCTTTGGGATATATGGAATGAGGTACCACATAACTTAACATCCCATACCCCATAGTTTCTTCGAATCCTTTTGGAAGGTTTTCCAAAATAATTTTTCTAAGTCTGGAAATTACTTCAATACGTTCTATGGGTAATTCAGCTATGTAAGCTTCTGGATTAATGGCATTAGATTGCATTTTTTTTGATTTAAAGTCCAAATATAAGAAAGTTTTGAGCTTTTTAATTGTCAGGATTTCTAACTTAGCGCCTTCAAATTTTTCAGTATTGTTTAGTAATTATACCAAGGAATTTAAAACCAATCTTACCTTAGCAACTCCGGTTATATTGGGAATGCTAGGGCATACCTTGGTTGCTTTAGTTGATAATATAATGGTTGGTCAGCTGGGTACTGCCGAGTTGGCGGCTGTGTCTTTGGGAAATAGCTTTATGTTTATTGCAATGTCCTTAGGTATTGGTTTTTCTACAGCAATCACCCCATTAGTGGCTGAGGCCGATAGTGAAAATAATTTTAGTAAAGGAAAATTGTCTTTTAAACATGGTTTGTTTTTATGCACCGTATTGGGACTAGTCCTTTTTGTCCTAATATTAATTGCTAAACCATTATTGTATTTAATGAAGCAATCTCCAGAGGTTGTCGATTTAGCAATACCGTATTTAAACTTGGTGGCTGCTTCTTTAATCCCTCTTATTATTTTTCAGGCTTTTAAGCAGTTTAGTGACGGGTTATCTTTGACACGTTTCCCAATGTATGCAACAATACTTGCTAACGTTGTAAATATTATTCTAAACTATATGTTTATTTTCGGAAAGTTTGGAGCTCCCGAATTAGGAATTGTCGGTGCGGCTATTGGAACATTAGCTTCTAGAGTTATAATGGTGATTTATTTATGGTTTATGCTAGCCAAGAATAATAAAGCGAGAATATATGTTACCAATATAAAGTTCTTTCAACTTTCTAAAGTAATGCTAAAAAAACTTTTTAATTTGGGTTTTCCTTCTGCCATGCAAATGTTCTTTGAAGTCGCTGTTTTTACCGCAGCTATTTGGTTATCGGGGATTTTAGGTAAAAACCCCCAAGCTGCCAATCAAATAGCCCTCAATCTTTCTTCCATGACTTTTATGGTTGCAATGGGATTTAGTGTTGTTGCAATGATAAGGGTTGGGAATCAAAGAGGATTAAGGCAATTTAAGGAATTACGACGGATTGCCTTTTCAATATTTATACTCACAACATTGTTGGCGGTTTTATTTGCATTAGCCTTTATGATATTTAATACGGCTCTCCCAAAAATGTATTTGGATTTAAGTGATGAAGCTAATTATATTGATAATTTTGAGGTTATTACCCTTGCGTCTAAGTTAATGATCATCGCTGCAGTGTTCCAAATATCCGATGGGATCCAAGTAGTAACTCTAGGTGCTCTTCGTGGAATGCAAGATGTTAAAATCCCGATGTTCATAACCTTAATTGCTTATTGGATTATAGGGTTTCCTATTTCATTCTATTTAAGTATGTATTGCGATTACGGTTCCTCTGGGATTTGGATTGGACTGCTTGCAGGTCTAACGGCGTCTGCGGTAATGCTTTTTATTCGCTTCAACTATCTCTCCAAGAAATTAATATTGAATCAAGGAAACTAGAAAATTTTATGTTTTCAAATCAAAGTAGTAAACTAAACCAATAGTATAACTGGTATTATTTTATACTGCTATTATAATTCAAAGTAAACTATTATCGGGAGTTCCTGAATAACTATATTCTTTCATTATGTTTATAATAAGATTAAAAAGAAAGGTTTGATTAAGTAAAAAGTCTCCGAAATAATTAAGGTTGAAAAAGAAAAATTAAATAGGAGCATTGTGTTGTTTGTTAATTAAAACCTCGGGTTCTCAGCCCGAGGTTTTTTGTTGTAATTTTGTTACTTTAACCCATCAATAATTATATCATGGATTTTCCAAAATATTTACTTGGCGATAATAGTGACTTTCCTTCTGCAATATTTATAATACATACCGAATTCCCGCGCTTTATAATCAATCTTGAAGATGATGAGGTCGAATGGCTTGAAGATTTTGATAATCAGGATCAAAAAGAGCTTGAGTCGGAAATGGAAAATTATATAAAAGAAGCAAGCGAGTTTTACGATCGTGAAATCTCTCGTTATGAAGATGATTGAAGAGTTACTCAAATACGATACTCAACTATTTTTATTTCTTAATAATTTAGGAAATGAATCTTGGGATGGTTTTTGGTTAGTTGTGACCGAAAAATCGTCTTCTATTCCCTTATATGCTTTATTATTATATTTAGTTTACCGTAAACTTGGGGCCAAAGGATTTTATATTGTGGTTATTTGTGCTGTAATTTTAGTTACATCAAGTGACCAGTTGGCAAATATTTTTAAATATGGTTTTGAGCGACCACGGCCTTGTAGAGAAGAAAGCTTACAAGCCATGATGCGTTTTGTAGCGAATAATTGTGGCCGATTTGGCTATTTTTCGGCACACGCAGCAAGTTCAATGGGAGTCGCGGTTTATGTAGGATTACTTCTAAAATCCAGCTATCGATTTCTTCCTTTTTTATTGCTTTTTTGGTCTTTTTTACTAGGATATAGCCGTATATATTTGGGAGTTCATTATCCTTTCGATGTTATTTCGGGAATGTTTTTCGGAGGAATATTAGGTTGGTTGATCTATTTACTGCAACGATGGGCCCAACAAAGGTTTAATGGCGTTTCACCAAATATAAATCTCTAGACATTCTAGCTTTGTGAGAACTATGTTTTACTCCCTGCGGATTCATATCGTAAACCGTAATTTTTTCTACTGAAAAATCTTTAAAAGTTTGAAGGAATTGCTCCTTTTCTTCCACACTAATAAGTACTCCAAACTCCTTTTCCAAAGGAATTTTTATAGTCCCATCCTTAGAAAGTACTTCCAAAGTATGTCCGTAATCCCATATAAGCTCTGGTGTGAAATAAGTGAACTCATAGACCGTCACTTTATTTTCCAATTGCCAATCATTCAATAATGATAGTGGTTTATAGTCTTTATTAATCGTAATCGCCTTTGCCATCGGTAATCCTAAACACATAATAGCTGCAATGAAAGCAATAACTAAGTAAAAGACTTGGCGCATATTTCTTCGGAAAAGATTGAGAAAGATTAAAAGTCCGATGCAAACTAATACAACTGAAAGCAAGACAAACCAAATCCATTTTCCTTCAAGACCCTCTTTCAGAAATATATAACCTACAATTGGAAAAACCAAACCAATAGTTGCAATTAAACCGAAATTGAAAAAGACTGGAAACAATTCACGTTTATCCTTTAATTCTGCAAATTTTCGAAATAAATATTCCACATAAAACCCTGTATTTAAAGCTAACGGTATGAGAACAGGAAGTAAGTACCTCGATTTTTTTTCTGGAATAATAGATAAAAGAACTACTGAAGCTAGAGTCCAGATTAAGGTAAATCGATAAGCCTTTTTATTGAAGACTTTATTTTTTAAATACGGATATAAAAGACTAATAAATGCAGGAATAGTCCAAATACCGCTCTGTATAAAGAAACTCCAGTAATAATAAAACGGTCGTACATTGTAGCCAGTCCAATTGGAAGTCTCTTTCTCTGTTATTCTAGCTACCGCTTCTGGGTCGAAAGTATAGGTATACCAATGCCACCATCCAGATACAACCAGAGCTACGATTAAAAACATAAAGAGGGGAAGCAATCTAGTTTTAATGCTTTTATATTTATAGATAATTCCATAGGAGATAAGAAAAGGTAGCAGTAATGCATAAAAGGAAACAGGGCCTTTACTCATAAAAGAAAATCCAAAAAATAGGGCTGCAATTAGGCAGTGTAAATAGTGCTTTTCATTTTGAGAAAAAAGTAAATACAAATGATAGATAGAAACCATCATAAAACCGTGAGTAAAAATATCCCACTGTCCATCTCTACCCGAGGCTACTATATAAAAAGAGGTAGCCAAAATAAGAGAACTAATAAATGCATAGTTTTTATTTTTTGTAATTTTTTCTGAAAATCTATAAGTAAAAAGTATTAAAAGCAAAGTCACCAAAGCAGCAGGTAGTCGCATAGCTGCAAGGCTTTTTAGTCCGAATATAGCCGCCGAAAATGCAGTAAGCCAGGTTGGTAAAGGAGGTTTTTCATAGCGGGCCTCACCATTTAATGTAGTAAGCAACCAATTACCATCGTTTAGCATTTCACGAGCTGTAGTAAAATTACGGGCTTCCATAATATTCACGTACAGTGCATCTAGATTAACAAAAAAAATGGCAATGCAAACTAATACCAATAAAAATATATAGTTGTTTTTAATTGTTTTCATTCACTTGTTTTTTCCATATAAATATATTTCGAAAATATACTATCATACCAACCGAGTGACTTATAAAAAGTACAATATCTTCTCTGAAAATAGCGTAGGTCAAGATTAATGCCGATCCAATCAAACTAATCCGCCAAAAACCTAAAGGAAGATGCGAGGATTTTTTCTTTTCCGAAGATAACCATTGAAAAACAAACCTAAAAATAAAGACTAATTGTGAAATTATACCTAACCATAAAAGCCAATTTGGAATACTCTCATTATGAAATAGTTTATCCAAATCGTATACACCATTGTTATAAGCATAAAGTACTATTAATCCTGGGAAAGCGTATAAAAAAAGTTGGAGCGTTTTTGGTAATTTTTTCCATTCTCCTTGTAGTTGAAGGTTTCGGATATAAATAAAATAGGTAAGTGATTGACCGAGCATAATTGAAAAATCTTCACGTAAATACCCATAGAAAAAAAAGATTACGGACGCCAATAAACTAAACTTCCAGAAGATGGAAGGGGTAATAACTTTTTTGCTTTTTTCCGAAAGGATTAATTGAAAGAGAAAACGTGAAAAGAATAATCCTTGACCTATAAAACCAATAACAGTTATGTAATTAAGCCCTTTAATCATCCTTTGCTCTTAATCTCGTAATTGATATATTTTTTCTTCATCCAAAGGTAAGCAAAGCAATCTATCAGAGGGCCAATGAGCCTATTCCAAAGCCCAAACTTGGCAGTACCAGCAATTCTAGGGAAATGCTTAACAGACACCTGTAATACTTTCCCGTTTTGAAGTAAAATCATAGCCGGTAAAAAACGGTGTAAGCCGTTAAACATTGGTATACGCTTAGCAAAGTCTGTTTTAATAACTTTTAGAGGGCAACCAGTATCGTCCATTCCATCATGAGTGAAGGAACGTCGAATCCCATTCGCAATTTTTGATGACATGTTTTTTACAAATGAATCTTTTCGATTGGACCGCACCCCTGTTACTAGATCGTATTCACCTATATGTTCTAAAAGTAAATTAAAATCTTCTGGCGCCGTTTGTAGGTCGGAATCAATATAACCAACCAATTCACTTTCTACAGTATCAAATCCTGCCTTTATGGCCGCACTTAAACCTCTATTATCTTTAAAGTTTATAAAATTAAACGCGATATTTCTTTCACAAATAGCTTCGATTAATTCTTGACTATTATCTTTAGAACCATCATTAACAAAAAGTATGGAGGTTTTTTTTGATGCTATTTTAATATACGCTAAAAGCTCCTTTTCTACACGTTCAAGGTTGTCTTCTTCATTGTAAACGGGAACTATTATGGTAAACTCAAACATGGCTGATTTTGCAATAAATTTATGCAAAAGTATTTCTTTTTTCAAGAATCTTGGGTTTTTAAAAAAGAACCGTAAAAAAGTTGGTATTTTTGATATGCTATTTAGAAAAATCATAATTTGAGTTTTAGTAGTTTAAATTACGGATGTGTCTATCAAAAATTTTAAAGAGTAAAAGTTGATGAAAGTAATAGTTACAGGAGCGGCTGGATTTATTGGTTCTCATACTTCCGAACGATTGGCTAGTTTAGGTTTTGAGGTTATTGGAATTGATAACTTTTCTGATTATTACGATCTTTCATTGAAGCAATTAAATGCTAAAGCTTTGACCGAAAAAGGAATCGAACTCCATAAGTTAGATCTTCGATACGACGATTTGAGTTGGATAATAACAGAAGATGTCGATTATATTTTTCATTTTGCTGCTCAACCAGGTATTTCGACTTCTTCGACTTTTGAAGATTATTATAGTAATAATGTTTTTGCAACACATCAGATTTTAAAGACCATAGAAAATTTAAATTCTAGGCCATTCTTCGTTAATATAGCAACATCCTCTATTTATGGACTCGAAGCAACATTAACTGAAGATCAGGCTCCTTTGCCTGCATCTTGGTATGGGGTAACGAAACTAGCTGCTGAACAATTGGTTCTGGCTTATTCTAGGAGAGGATTATTACAAAGTTGTTCTCTTAGGTTATATTCTGTTTATGGCCCAAGGGAACGGCCCGATAAATTGTATACTCGACTAATTGATTGTGGTTTAAACGATAAATCATTTCCACTATATAAAGGAAGTTCGGAGCATCTTAGAAGCTTTACCTATGTGCAAGATATTGTAGACGGAATTGTTAGTATTATTGGAAATGAAACATTTTGTAATGGTGAAATATTTAATTTAGGAACAGAAGAAGAAAATACGACGGCTACTGGAATTGCTATAATGGAGGAGATACTCGGCAAAAAAATAAAAATTGATAATCAGCCATCTCGGCCAGGCGATCAATCTCGTACTAAGGCAAATATTGATAAGGCACGTAGATTACTTAATTACAATCCACAAACAGGATTAAAAGAAGGCTTACAAGCACAAGTTGAATGGTTTAAAGCTAACTTTTAATAATATTATTTAAGCTAGTTTTCAACTTACGTTGTTAATTTCATACTAGATTCTTTTCTGATTAATCTGTCCCAAAATATATAGTGGGTGAAGAAAATACTAATTAGTATAGTGAAGAGGTTATAGAAGTGATCATATTTGCCTATGGAAAATTTAAAAAATGATAAGTCAGAATATGATTATCACAGTGATGAAGCAAACCAAAATTGAAATCTACTTAAATTTATTATAAATGAATAAAATTTTATCAAGGCTTTTCCCTAGTAGATTTATTTTACTTTGGCATTTTATCACCATTTTTTTGGCACTATCCTTTTTGACCAGATTAATCCTTTTTTTTTGGAGTTTTCGTGAGGTAGATACTTCATTTTTTCAAGTTGGTAATACTTTCATATATGGTTTTCTCTTTGATGTAGGTACTATTTCTTTTTTCTCGGTCCCGTACCTACTCTATTTATTATTGGTACCTAGAAATATGTTTGGTTCTAAATTGGATAGATTTGTAACCTACTTTACATATTCTTTGGTATTGTTCATTCTACTCTTTTCCTTCTTTGCCGAATTTACTTTTTGGGAAGAATTTCATAGTAGGTTTAATTTCATAGCGGTAGACTATTTAATGTATTCTAATGAAGTGGTGAAGAATATTAATGAATCTTACCCGATTCCTCTTCTCGTATTACTTATGCTTATCCTACTTGCGGGACTTATTTTTCTGACTATTCGAAAAGGTATTTTTCGAAAAACCTTCAACAGCGATACTGTTTTTAAAGCAAAAATAGATCCAGCATTCCTTATTATGTTTATCGCTTTGATTTTTGGCCTTTTTGTTTCAAATAAGGCCGCCGAGTTCTCTGAAAACAGATATAATAATGAGCTCGCTAAAACAGGTATCTATTCATTTTTTGCAGCATTTAAGAATAACGAATTATCCTATACGGCGTTTTATAATACAATTGATACTTTCGAGGCATTTAATGAAATTGACAAAAAGTTTATTTCCAATGGGGATAAGATGAAAATGCTTGATGAAAAGTTAATATTTAGAGAAGTAGGCATCAAAGATACTCTTCAGGAGCAAAAGCCTAACGTAATTTTAATTTGTATTGAAAGCCTAAGTGCAGATTTTATGGGCTATTTTGGAAATACTGAAGGCATAACTCCAAATTTGGATGCGTTATCAAAGGAAAGTATATTCTTTACTAATTTATTTGCAACAGGAACCAGAACTATTAGAGGTATGGAGGCTATTGTTTTGTCAATTCCACCCACCCCAGGAAGGAGTATTGTAAAAAGATCGGATAACCAAGGGTTATTTACTATTGGCGAGATTTTTAAGAAAAAGGGGTATTCTCGTAACTTCTTTTATGGTGGTGACGGATATTTTGATAATATGAATACTTTTTTTGGAGGTAATGGTTTTGATATTATTGATAGAGGACGGGGTTTTCTTTTAGATGAAAGCGTGACTGCAAAAAGAATAAATATTGACGATGATGAAGTCACTTTTGAAAATGCATGGGGAGTGGCAGATGAAGATATATATAGAAAAGTAATAAAAGAAGCGGATAAAGCATACGAGGTTGGAACACCGTTTTTTGATTTTATAATGACAACCTCAAATCATAGACCCTATACCTTTCCTGAAGGTAAAATTGACATCCCATCTGGAACAACTAGAGCGGCTGGGGTAAAATATACTGACTATGCTATAGGTGAATTTATTAAAATGGCGAAGTCAAAACCTTGGTTTGAAAATACAGTCTTTGTAATAATGGCAGATCATTGTGCTTCGAGTGCTGGTAGACATGAGTTGGATGTGCAAAATTACCATATTCCTGTTTTAATCTATAACTTAAAAGATTTTCCATCGTTGAAAATATCAAAAATGGCTTCTCAAATTGATGTGTTTCCTACCTTATTTTCACTTTTAAACTGGCAGTATGATTCCAATTTATTTGGAACCGATATTCTTGCCATGAAACCTTCCGAAGAGAGAGCTTTTATTGGTAATTACCGTAAATTAGGGCTGTTAAAAGGAAAAAAATTGATGGTTTTAGGTGATCAGAAAAAATCAAAATTTTATAAATGGGAACGAACGACTAATGAGTTAACTGCTTTGGCTGTTGATACTATATTTTTAAAGGAAACAATTTCTTACTATCAGGTAGCGGATCATTTATTTTCCAATGGGGGGCTAAAGTTAAAGACACTATACTCTGAAAACTAAAATTCATTTTATTGTCAATCCAATTGCCGGTTCAGGCCGGAATAAGTTGTCAAAAGCGTTTTTGGACGATTTTTTTGAGCAACAAATCTATGAGCTCGAAATAAAAGAATCTCAATATGCAAAACACGCCATCGTGCTTACGTTGGAATCTATAGCTGAGAAGGCAGAAATTATAGTGGCTTGCGGAGGTGATGGAACTATAAATGAAGTAGCATCCTGTTTAGTAAATACAAACGTAATATTAGCTATCATTCCAATGGGATCTGGAAATGGATTGGCTTCAAATTTAAAAATCCCTAGGAATTTATCAAAAGCATTACGACTTATAAAGAAGAATATCACAATTGAGATTGATGCAGGCCTCATAAATAATAAATTGTTTTTTAGTAATACGGGAATAGGATTTGATGCAGAGGTCATTTTTAATTTTGAAAAAAATACCCAAAGAAAACTTTGGAGTTATGTGATATCGGTTGTTAAAACATTAAAAAATTATAATTATAGTAGCACCTTCGAATTACGGTATTCCAATCATGTAAGAACCATAAATCCTTTTTTGCTTTTTATTTCCAACTCCAATGAAATGGGCTATAAAATGAGTTTAACTCCAAAAGCATCTTTACAGGATGGACTCTTAGATATTTTGATTGTTCCAAAGTTATCTTTCTTTAAAATGGTTTTGTTTACGCTTCTTTTTTTTCTAAAAAAACATTATTGGATAAAAGAAGTAGAACTTTTCCAAGTAGTCTCGTTAGAAATTATTAATTTAAACAAAGGTATCTTTATTATACAAAAGGATGGAGAAAGTTTGGAATTGAAGGATACGGCACTTGTAATTAAACTACTTTCAAAATCCTTAAAAGTTTGTATTAATTAGTCATTTACTAAAACATATGAGGAAAAGCCGAATTTTCATAGTCTGTATTTTAATCACAGGTTTTTGTATTGGGCAATCGGATCTCGAGGGTAATGACGAAACTATAAAAACGATTCAAGACATTGGTGATGTACTTCAATTAGCTTTGCCAATTGGCGCAGGATTAAGCACTGTTATTCTCTGGGATAAAGAAGGTGCTTAACAATTAATTTTATCTTACGGTACGTCATTTGCAATAACATCTACATTGAAATATATAGTTAATAAGCCCAGACCGGATGGCGCTTCAGATGGACATGTATTTCCTTCTGGACATTTAACAACTCTAATGGCTACAATTACTGTATTGGCGACAAACTATCCAGAATTAAAATGGATAAAACCTGTAGGATATTCTCTTATGGGGATATTAAGCTTTCAAATGATTAGTACCAGAGTACATTGGGTCTCCGATTATCCAATCGCTATTTTAATTGGTTATGCGATTGGGAAAAGTGCAGCCAACAGAAGAATTGTTAAAAGATACAATAACCCAATGTCGGAAAGGAATGCCAACTATAAAACGAATTTTACCTATTCAAATATTGATGGAACCAATTTAGTTGGGCTGCGACTTTTATTTTAAATTAAACAAATATAAAATTGAAAAACGACATTCAGATCCAGCTATTAAAACATTTCGACTTGATATGTTTTATTTGTTTGCCAATTTAATTTCTAAAAATCTATATATTTTAAGAAGGAATTGTATTTTTTTTTGCAATATAAACTTCTGTTCTAAATTATTAATCGCACATCTCCTAATTCTTGAATTCTATAAGGAAATTTATCTCCTGGGGAACCTATGAACATGAAATTTATAGGAATCTTCCAACGCTGAGATAATTCTTTAATTTTCTCAGGATTAAATACCCCTTTTTCTTCAATAAACTCAATAACAATTCTTGGATATGCTCTATCCAAAACTTCTATATCTTTTTTAATATTTTCAGTAATCATATTATTTTCTCTTGTGATGGTAACAATCTTCAAACGTCTTGTATCTTCATTAGTTGAAATATATTGTAAAACTCTATTTAATGCAGCTACATCATCATGTTTTGTGAAAAAGACGAATTCTTGGGAGTTGATTTTTCTTAGTTCCAGATTAATTCTTCTTTTGGTGGTTTGAAAAATACTTTTATTTTCGGGAGTTAGATAATCAAGAAATAATAAGAGCCCTCTTAAAATTGGTGTTCTATAAAGCATAAAACCTATGATAAGAATGGTAGGTATTAGATATTTTAAAAATATGCCTAGGTCTTTTGGATTAAGCAAAATGTTCCCTATAAGAGCTATTATTACTCCTGAAATTGCCAAAAAAAGTGCAAGCCCACCAACCTTTTCAGGTCTTGGAAGCTTTTGTCTTTTTGTCTTTAACAATAAATTACCAATGCCAAATAAAATCATTACACATAAAAATGCAATAGTATATACTCCGGCTAGGGATTCTAAATCTCCCAACGTTATTATCAAAATAGATGCGGATAGCAAAAAGAAGCCAATAAAAATAATGTACGAACTTCCTCTTTTGTTTTTTGTTAATAG
>BS_KBA_SWE02_21mDRAFT_10000015_pt1 | contig 59764 bp, 48 predicted proteins | sample BalSeasSWE02_21m_FD_9196 | JGI IMG/M metagenome (IMG submission 9196)
TTTCAATAATACTATTTACAGATTCTTTTATTTTAGGAATATTCATTTTAATTTGTAGTTTTATGCAAAATTAAAATTCTTTTTTGGTGAAAAATAATAAAATGATTGTAATATTTTTATTTAAATTTTTTGGTACTTATGCTTTACTATTTTTAATTTATTCATTTTATTTACAAAGTACGCAAAAAACAATTGATGTTTTTGCTTGTGAGCCAATTACTAAAACAGTTGCCAATCAAACAGCCTATATATTAAATAGTATTGGATACGACGCTAAAGTTATTCAGCACACTGAAGAGGTTTCAATAAAATTAATAGTTAATAATGTTTACATTTCTCGCATTATTGAAGGTTGTAATTCAGTAAGTGTCATTATTTTATTTATTTCATTTATTGTTGCATTTTCATCCAAATTCTTGGTTACATCGCTATATATTTTATTTGGAAGTTTAGTTATTTACACAGTAAATGTTTTTAGAATAGTATTTATATCAATTGCATTGCTTGAATACCCAAAGTATCAAATGGTATTGCATGATTTAATTTTTCCAACCATAATATATGGTATAACCTTTTTACTTTGGTTTATTTGGGTATCGCAATTTTCAAAGTTAAAAAAATGAAAAAAACAGTTCGAATAGTAATAATTGTTTTCCTTTTTTTAATGTTAATTGTTATTCGTGGTTATATTGCGCCCTATTTTTATGATCCTCTAAACGAATATTTTAAAAACAATTATTTATATAAGCCTATTCCAGAAATTGAATTTGGAACTTATTTTTTGCATTTATTATTCAGATATCTGTTAAATGGTTTAGTTTCATTGGCAATTATTTATTTAATTGTAAAAAATAACAGAAAACTGTTACTTTTTATAGTTAAATTCTATGTAGCTGCCTTTTTTTTATTGAGCATATTTTTATTTATTCTTTTGAAATATCAAATTACAGAATGGTATATGTTAATTTTTTATACCAGAAGATTTTTAATTCAGCCCTTATTCGTTTTTATTTTACTGCCTGCAATATATTACCAGCAATTGAAAGTAAATAATTAAAAATACGACTTAATTTAAATGCAGCATTTTTTTTACTATTTTTGACGAATTAATGCTCAATAAATTTTAAACAATGAAAAAATCAATTTTAGTAGTAGCTGCAATCTTTTCAATCGCAGTAATGTTTACATCTTGTAAAGAAACAAAAAAAGAAGAAGTGAAAATAGAAAGTCATGATGGTCACGATCACGAAGGTGAGGAAATGGCATCGGTTGATGCTTATCAATGTCCGATGGATTGTGAAAAAGGAAAAACTTATGATGCAGAAGGATCTTGTCCGGTTTGTAAAATGGATTTAAAAGTAAATTCAAGCGAAATGGAACATGCCACAGACTGTAAATGTAAAGCTGGTGGTGAGTGTACTTGCGAAGATGGTAAATGCCAATGCCAAGCAGAAGTTGCATCTAGTACAGCTTGTACGAAATGTGAGCCTGGAAATTGCACATGTAAAGCTGAAGCTATGCCTATTTCAAAAGAAGGTTCTAAGTGTGGTACTTCAGGAAAATGTGTTTGTAAAGCATAAATTTTCAGATAATTTTAAATAAAAAACCCAATTGATTTAAATCAATTGGGTTTTTTTGTGAAGTATTATTGATACAAATTAAAATTGTAAAAGTGCCTTTATTTTGTCATCCGATACGTATTTATGAAGTACTTCTCGTCCCGGTAAAAAAGTTAAATCCATAATAAAATTAAAGCCAGCAATTTCGGCTCCACATTTTAAAATGATTTCTGCAGCTGCACCAGCAGTTCCACCAGTAGCCAATAAATCATCGTGAATTAATACGCGGTCTCCAGGATTAATCAACCCATCTTGAACTTGAATTTCATCTAAACCATATTCTTTTTCAAAAGTTTGAGTAATTACTTTTCCAGGCAATTTTCCTGGTTTTCGTGCAAGAATCATAGGAGTTCCAGCAGCTTTAGCTAAATCAAAACCAAATAAAAAACCTCTGGCATCAAAACATAAAATTTTATCAAATGAAAAATTATTTGGCGCTTGTTTTGGAAGTAATTCTTTTAAGTAATGAGATGTAATTGCAGCTAGTTCAGGGTTCATTAAGATGCTTTGAATATCTTTAAAATTCACGCCTTTTTGTGGCCAATCTGGAAATGTTTTAATTTCATTTGTTAAAACATTTCTGCATTCTTCAATAGTTGTAATTTTTTGAATATTCATTGGTATTTAATTTTTATCTATTTGGTTTTTCAAAAATACTTAAAAATGAATTAAAAAGAATTCAATTTTTATTTTAAAAAAGAAAACCACTTAATTTTTATTAAGTGGTTTCTATATTAATTAAAAAAAATTAATTACATCATTCCTGGCATTCCACCACCCATAGAAGGCATTGCTGGAGTATCTTCTTTAATTTCGACTAATGAACAGGCTGTCGTTAAAATCATACCTGCAACAGAAGCTGCATTTTCTAAAGCAATTCTTGTAACTTTAGTTGGGTCAATAATACCAGCTTTGAACATTTTAGTGTATTCACCAGTTTTGGCATTGTAACCAAAATCTCCTTTTCCTTCCATTACTTTGGCAACAACAACTGATCCTTCACCACCTGCGTTTTCAACAATTTGGCGTAAAGGTTCTTCAATAGCTCTTGCTAAAATTTTAACTCCGGTTAGTTCATCTAAATTATCAGTAGTAATTGTTTTTAAAACGTCAATAGTTCTAACTAAAGCAACACCACCACCAGCTACAATACCTTCTTCAACAGCTGCACGAGTTGCATGAAGTGCATCATCAACTCTGTCTTTTTTCTCTTTCATTTCAACTTCACTTGGAGCACCTACATATAAAACGGCAACACCGCCAGCTAATTTAGCCAAACGCTCTTGTAATTTTTCTTTATCATAATCTGAAGTTGTAGTTTCAATTTGAGATTTTATTTGACTTACTCTAGCTTTAATGTCATCAGGATTACCAGCGCCATTTACAATAGTTGTATTGTCTTTGTCAATTGTAATTCTTTCAGCAGTACCTAACATATCAATAGTAGCCTTTTCTAAAGTCAAACCTCTTTCTTCAGAAATTACAGTTCCACCAGTTAAAATAGCAATATCTTCTAACATTGATTTTCTACGATCACCAAAACCAGGCGCTTTTACAGCAGCAATTTTTAAAGCACCACGCAATTTATTCATGACTAAAGTTGCTAAAGCTTCACCTTCAACATCTTCAGCAATAATTAACAATGGTTTTCCGCTTTGTGCAACTGGTTCTAAAATTGGCAATAAATCTTTAAGATTTGTTATTTTCTTTTCGAATAACAAAATATAAGGATTCTCTAAATCTGTTAACATTTTTTCAGCATTGGTAACAAAATATGGAGAAAGATAGCCTCTATCGAATTGCATTCCTTCAACGATATCTACATAAGTTGATGTTCCTTTTGCTTCTTCAACAGTAATTACACCTTCTTTACCAACTTTTTCAAAAGCTTGAGCAATTAAATCTCCAATAGTATCATCATTGTTTGCTGAAATAGAAGCAACTTGTTTTATTTTATCAGATTTGTTCCCAACTTCTTGAGATTGTTTTTTTAAATCCGCAACAATAGCTTCAACTGCTTTGTCAATACCACGTTTTAAATCTAATGGATTTGCACCTGCAGCGACGTTTTTTAAACCTTCTTTTACAATTGATTGTGCTAAAACAGTTGCAGTTGTTGTTCCGTCACCAGCCAAATCATTTGTTTTTGAAGCAACTTCTTTCACCATTTGAGCACCCATATTTTCTAATGGATCTTCTAATTCAATTTCTTTAGCAACGGTAACACCATCTTTTGTAATTATTGGGCCACCAAACGATTTTCCAATAACAACATTTCTACCTTTTGGTCCTAAAGTTACTTTTACAGCATTTGCCAATGCATCAACACCACGTTTTAGTCCGTCACGTGCTTCAATATCAAAAATTATATTTTTTGCCATTTTATTTTTTGTTTTGTGCAAAACGCTTTTAGCTTTTTGCGGGTTTCTTTTCTAATATATTTTTTAAGCTAATTGCAACAAGCTAATAGCTATATGCTAAAATTTAAACAATCGCTAAAATATCGCTTTCTCTCATTATTAAATATTCGGTACCTTCTAAAACTAGCTCAGTTCCAGCATATTTACCAAATAAAACAGTATCGCCAACTTTTACAGTCATTGGTTCATCTTTAGTTCCATTACCAACTGCTAATACAGTTCCTTTTTGTTGTTTTTCTTTTGCTGAATCAGGAATGATAAGACCTGATGCTGTTGTAGTTTCAGCTGGTAGAGGTTCTACTAAAACTCTGTCAGCTAACGGTTTAATATTGATTTTGCTCATTTTTATAATTAGTTTAAAATTATTAATTCTTTCAATTGAACTTCCCAAAAGCGTGCCAATTCGATAAAACTGACAAATGTACTTTTTAAGAAGATTGTAAAATAAAAAAATGCCAACGTGTCATTCACATTGGCATTTTAGAAATGTTATTTTTTAGAAATATTATTGAACAGAATCCTGTGTTGGAGTTTCTACCGCTGGAAGCGATTGAACATCTTGTAATTCACGATTTTCAAGAGTATTTTCAATTTCTGAACTGTTGTCTACAGCATTCATTGTTGGTGCTGCAAAATTTGATAATAAGATCAAAGCCAGTAACACAATTGAAAGTGTCCAAGTGCTTTTATCTAAAAAACTTGTTGTGTTTTGTACACCACCTAATGATTGTGTTCCACCTCCGCCAAATGAAGATGATAGTCCTCCTCCTTTAGGGTTTTGCACCATAATAATTAAGATGAGCAAAAATGCTACTATCATAATCAGAACTAAGAATAATGTATATGTCATGATTTGTTTTTTTGTAAAATTTTAATTGCTTTAATTCGGTCTGCAAAGAAACCACTTTTTTCTGGATATTTCAAACTTAAAATGTGGTAAGCTTTTATAGCACTTTCATATTTTTGTTGTTCCAAATAAACCTTGGCCAAGGTTTCGGTCATTAGACTGTCATTTTCATCGGTTCTGTCTNGTGTAACGTATTGGTTATTAGTGTTTTTGTCTACTGGGTTTATTTTTGGGTTCAACTCAATAAACTTGTCTATTAATTGATATTTTTCTTCAGTTTTAGACTGTTTTTTAACAATTTTTTCAGCTTTTTCATCTCTATTTACGGGCTTTTGTGAAATTAATTGCATCCATTCATTAAATGAATGAGGCTCGGAACTATTAAATTTTATAGGTTTTCCAATTTCTAAAATTTCTGTAGCCTTTTCTTCTTCTGTATTTTCAGCAACAGGTATTTGAGCAGAAACAGCAATTTTTTCTGAAGGTGTTTTTTTAAAAGAATCTATTATTTTTTTATGAAGTACATGGATAGTTTCAGGTTCAATAACTTCAATCTCTTCTAAAATTTCAATTCTTGAGTTTAAATTAATTGAAAAGTTTTGTGAAGTAATAAATTCAAATAATACTTTTCTATCAATTGTATACGCTGCCGTTTTTTTTAAAGCTTGATTGTATTTAAAGCTATTTATTTTGTTTAATCCTTTTAATTGAATGGCATGTGCAGATTGGAAATAAGGAAATTCTTCAATTATTTCTTCTAATTGCTGCGTTTTTAGTGCGTCAATTTTTTTTGGATGTTTTAATAAAAATATAAAATCTTCGCTATTCATAATTAATTACCATTTTGCGATAGAGGCATTATAAATATCTTGTGTTATGCGCTCTAAAATTTCGTCATAGGCATCTGATAATAAATTTCCAGTTAAAGATAGGTTGGCTGGAAAATCATAATAGTAAGAAAATGAACGTTCAAAATTATCTTCTTCTAATTTATTATTGAAAAAACGTACATTTACTGTAATTGTAATTCGGTTTTGTGCTGCGGTTTGTTCAGCAGTTGCCGTCATTGGGCTAATTTTGTAACCAGTTATTTCACCTTCAAATTGTAAATCTCCACCTGATTTCACCATTTCTAAATTTGTTTGCTGCAAAAATAAATCTTGCAATCTAACTGTGAAAATGGTGCTTAAAGTTGGTTCAACCAATACAGCATTGTTTGGAAAATAATCTACTTGTATAGTTTTTACATCAGGATGTAAATTTGTACCTGTAAAGGAGTATACGCCACAACCTTGAAGTAGAATTGCTGATAGGAATAATAAAAGAAGACTAAATTTTTTCATTAAAATTGTTGATATTTTGTAAAAGTAAGAATTTAATTTAGAGTTGATTGTTAAAACTAAAGATCGTACTGTTTTATTTTTCTATAAAGTGTTCTTTCTGAAATTCCTAACTCTTTTGCCGCAAGTTTTCGCTTTCCATTGTTTCGTTCCAGAGATTTTTTTATCAACTCAATTTCTTTATCTTGGATAGACAAGCTTTCATCAGCATCAATTGTTTCGGCGAACTCATAATCTTCATTATTGTTAAAGGAATCGTTATAACGTACAACTTCTACATTATTATCTTTAGGTAATTCAGTAGGTTTATCGCTGTAAATTTTTTGAATTAAATGTTTGTTTTCTTCTTTTACTTTTACAGTATTATCGCCCTTCATTAAATCGAGGGTTAATTTTTTTAAATCGTTGATATCATTTCGCATATCAAACAAAATTTTATACATAATTTCTCTTTCAGATGAAAAATCGCTGCTGGATTTTTTTAAATCTATTACAGAAGGTAAATTGGTTCCTTTACTTGGAAGGTATTGCATTAGTTTATTCGCAGAAATGGCTCTATTTTCTTCAACCACTGAAATTTGTTCAGCAATGTTTTTAAGCTGACGAATATTTCCTGGAAAACCATAATTTTCTAATATTTTTATGGCATCATCATTTAATCTAATTGTTGGCATTTTGTATTTGTGAGCAAAATCAGCCGCGAATTTTCTAAAAAGCAGATGTATATCATCTTTTCTTTCACGTAATGGTGGTAAAAATATTTCAATAGTACTTAAACGGTAATATAAATCTTCCCTAAACTTTCCTTTGCTTATGCTATCATGCATATTTAAATTGGTAGCGGCAACAATACGCGCATTTGTTTTTTGTACCTGTGATGATCCAACTTTAATAAATTCGCCATTTTCAAGTACACGTAACAATCTAACTTGTGTGGTAAGTGGTAATTCTCCAACTTCATCTAAAAAAATGGTTCCTCCATCAGCTTCTTCAAAATAACCTTTTCGAGCACCGGTAGCACCTGTAAACGAGCCTTTTTCATGACCAAAAAGTTCACTATCTATCGTTCCTTCGGGAATAGCACCACAATTTACCGCAATATATTTTGCGTGTTTTCTATGTGATAAATGATGTATTATTTTTGGTATACTTTCTTTACCAACGCCACTTTCACCCGTTACCAAAACCGAAATATCGGTAGGAGCAACCCTAACTGCTTTTTCAATGGAACGATTTAAAAGTGGGTCGTTCCCAATAATCTCAAAACGTTGCTTTATTACCTGTAATGATTCCATAATTTTAAACTCTTTTTCCTAATAGCGTTGCTGATGTACAGTTTTCTACATAAACATTTACAAAATCACCTAGTTTTTCATCTCCTTTTGGGAAAACTACAACTGCATTTTGTGAATTTCGGCCCTTCCAGTGTTTATCAGATTTTTTCGAAGACCCTTCAATTAAAACTTCAACTGTTTTACCAATCATTTTTTCAGTATTGTATAAACTGTATTTTTGCTGTAATAATATGATTTCAGCCAAACGTCTTTTTTTAACTTCGAGAGGTATATCATCAACCATTTTTTTTGCGGCAGGTGTTCCCGGTCTTTCGGAATATGCAAACATAAATCCAAAGTCGTATTTTACATATTCAATCAAACTCAATGTTTCTTGATGTTCTTCTTCAGTTTCGCCACAGAAACCTGTCATCATATCTTGAGAAATAGAACAGTCAGGAAGAATTTTTCTAATATTGTCAATCAAATCCATATATTCTTCACGTGTGTGTTGACGGTTCATTCTTTCTAAAACGGTTGTGCTACCAGATTGAACAGGGAGATGGATATATTTGCAAATATTTTCATGTTTAGCCATTGTATGAATAACATCTAAACTCATATCTTGAGGGTTTGAAGTTGAAAATCTAAAACGTGTTTTTGGAAATTCAGTGGCCGTCAAATCCAATAGTTGAGCAAAATCAACAGCTGTGGCTTGGGCAATTTCAGAAGCAATCTTAAAATCTTTTTTCAATCCGCCACCATACCAAAGGTAACTATCAACGTTTTGACCTAAAAGTGTAATTTCTTTATAATTGGTATCAACCAGTTGTTTTATTTCTTCTAAAATGCTTTTTGGATCACGACTCCTTTCTCTTCCGCGGGTAAATGGAACTACACAAAAAGTACACATATTGTCGCAACCTCTTGTAATTGAAACAAAAGCTGAAACACCATTGCTATTTAAACGAACTGGTGAAACATCACCATAAGTTTCTTCTTTTGATAAAATAACATTTACAGCATCTCTTCCGGCATTTACTTCTTCTAATAAATTTGGTAAATCTCTATAAGCATCTGGGCCAACAACTAAATCAACAATTTTTTCTTCTTCTAAAAATTTAGCTTTTAAACGTTCGGCCATACAGCCTAAAACGCCTACTTTCATTGTTGGGTTTATTTTTTTTACAGCATTGTATTTTTCTAAACGCTTACGAACAGTTTGTTCAGCTTTTTCTCTAATAGAACAGGTATTTACCAAAACCAAATCGGCTTCTTCAATTAAATGTGTGGTGTTATATCCTTGCTCAGCAAGTATCGATGCAACAATTTCACTGTCGTTTAAATTCATAGAACACCCATAACTTTCTATATAAAGTTTCTTTTGGTTGCCTTCAATTTTGGTTGTTAAAAGTGCTTGCCCTTGATTTTTCTCATCTATAACTTTTTCGCTCTCCATGTTTTTTATTTGGAATGCAAAGATATAACCAAAAAAATAGAAAAGTGACAAATTGGCAGAATAATTTGTATGAAATATTGAGCGTATTCACTTAATTTTACTAGAGGTGAAAAATATTTAAATTGTTATAATATGAAAACTAAAAATTTGTTGATATCGGTAATATTAATTTTTATAAGTTTTGTTTCATGTTCAGATGATAGCAAGTATGAATATTATGATTTAGCAACTCCTGTAATGATTAGTTTTGATGAACTAAGAAAATCAGTTGATATTTTGCCACCAAAAGAGATTAAAGAATCGGGCAAAATTTATTACTATAACAAATACATTTTTGTAAACGATAAAAATAAGGGGATTCATATTATTAACAATTCAAATCCTGAAAAACCGGTTAAGGTTTCTTTCTTAAAGATACCAGGGAATGTTGATATTTCAGTTAAAAATAACATTTTGTATGCCGATAGTTTTATTGATTTATTGGTTTTCGATATTTCAGATATCAATAATATTAAATTGGCAAATCGGTTAAAAGATGTATTTCCTTACAATTATGTATTTCCCCAAAATGCAGATGCCGTAAATTGGCAAGAATTAAATACGCAAAGTGGTGTTGTTGTAGATTGGGTAATTACCCGTGAAAAACGAGAGATTATAGAAGGTGAATGGATTAGTATGGATGGTGATGTACTTGGGATGACTTCAAATGAAGCGCCAACCACTGGAAAAGGTGGCTCTTTAGCGAGGTTTAAAATTGTAAATTCATATTTGTATGCGGTTGATAGTCATTCAATCCATATTTTTGATATTAAAGATTTAGACCAGCCAAGTAAGTTAGAATCTGTTTATGCAGGTTTTGATATTGAAACCATTTTTAATCGCAATCAATTTTTGTTTTTAGGAAGCATGTCTGGTATGTTTATTTATGATATTTCCAAACCAGAAGCACCTCAATTTGTGTCGGAATTTAGGCATGGTACAGCTTGCGATCCAGTTGTAGTTGATGAAAATTATGCATATATAACTTTAAGATCAGGTAATGCTTGCGGGGCTTTTGAAAGTAGTTTGCAAATTGTGGATATTACAGATATTGTAAACCCTGTTTTAAAAAAATCATATAAAATGGACGGCCCTTATGGATTGGGTTTAAAAAACGAAAAATTATTTATTTGTGATGGTGATTCAGGTTTAAAAGTATACGATAAAACAGATATAAATAATATGGTGTTATTAAATCATTTTAAAAATATCAATACTTTTGATGTCATTCCATTAGAGAGCCATTTATTAATGATTGGTAAAGATGTTTTGCAGCAATATTCTTATGAAAATAATGCCATTAAATTAATAAGTACATTTAATTTAAATTGACTTTTTTACAAAAAATTTCATACTTTTTAAACATAATTATTTTTATTTTTATTCAAAAAAAGCAAGAGAAATAGTAGGTTTTGTTTGAAAATTTCTTCATATAATTTTATTTAAATCCAAGAATTAAAAAAATCTATATACTTTTGCAGTCCAAAATATCAATGGATCTTAATTTTCATTTTGAAGAATGAATATGAATTTATTGAGGATTTATAAAAAGCAATTTTAAAATTATGGCGAAGAATTTAGTAATAGTTGAGTCACCTGCTAAAGCGAAAACAATAGAGAAATTTTTAGGAAAAGATTTTCAAGTTGAATCAAGCTTTGGGCATATTGCAGACTTACCTTCAAAAGAAATAGGGATAAATGTTGATGGAGATTTTATGCCAAATTACAAAGTTCCTTCCGATAAAAAGGCACTGGTTAAAAAATTAAAAGATTTAGCAAGTAAAGCTGATACAGTTTGGTTAGCATCGGATGAGGATCGTGAAGGAGAAGCTATTGCGTGGCATTTATATGAGCAGTTAAAATTAAATGAAAGCAACACAAAACGCATCGTTTTTCATGAAATTACGCAAAAAGCTATTTTAAAAGCTGTTGAAAATCCAAGAAGTATTGATTATAATTTAGTAAATGCACAACAAGCTAGAAGAGTTTTAGATAGATTGGTAGGTTATGAACTTTCTCCAATTTTGTGGCGAAAAGTAAAGGGTGGTTTATCTGCAGGTAGAGTTCAATCTGTTGCTGTTAGGTTAATTGTTGAAAGAGAGCGTGAAATTCAAAATTTTAATCCTCAAGCATCTTATAAAGTAATTGCTGAATTTTTAACCGAAGAAGGTAAAAACTTTAAAGCTTCATTACCAAAAAACTTTGAAACTAAAGAAGAAGCAGAATCATTTTTGAATTCATCAATTGGAGCTAAATTCAACGTTGATGATTTGCAAAAAAAACCAGCAAAAAAATCTCCTGCTGCACCATTTACTACTTCAACTTTACAGCAAGAAGCTTCNCGTAAATTGAATTTTCCTGTTGCAAAAACCATGATGATTGCACAGCGTTTATATGAAGCAGGTTTAATTACCTATATGAGAACCGATAGTTTCAACCTTTCTGAAGATGCGAAAGCTGATGCAATGCAGGAAATTATATCTTCATATGGTAAAGAATATAGTAAGCCAAGAAATTATAGTACAAAAACAAAAGGGGCACAAGAAGCTCACGAGGCTATAAGGCCAACCAATATGAGTCAGCAAACAGTTTCTGTCGATTATGATCAAAATAGATTGTACGATTTAATTTGGAAACGTACAATTGCCTCACAAATGAGTAGTGCTCAGGTAGAGCGTACCAATGTTAGAATTGTAAACAATAACAATGACAGTGTTTTTACCGCTAATGGTGAAATGATAAAGTTTGAAGGTTTCTTGAAAGTATATCTTGAAGGAAATGACAATGAAGATGAAGAACAAGCAGGAATGTTACCAAAATTATCGGTAAATGAAATATTAAAAAATAAATATATAACAGCAACAGAGCGTTACACAAAAGGACCTTACCGTTTTACTGAAGCTTCTTTAGTAAAAAGTTTAGAAGAATTAGGTATTGGACGACCTTCAACATATGCACCAACAATTTCTACGATTCAAAAAAGAGAATATGTTCAAAAAGGTACAATTGAAGGTGAAAATAGAAGTTATACAGAGTTAAAATTAAAAGGAAAAGAAGTTACTTCAAAAATATTAATCGAAAAAATTGGCTCAGATAAAGGTAAATTGGTACCTACTGATATTGGAAATATTGTGAATGACTTTTTAGTTGAGAATTTCTCGAATATTTTAGATTTTGGCTTTACAGCCAAAGTAGAATCTGAGTTTGATGATATTGCTGAAGGAAAGGAAGATTGGATAAAAATGATTAAAGATTTTTACAAAAAATTCCATCCAACGGTTGAGGATGTTGCCGAAAATGCGGATAGAGCAAAGGGGGAGCGTTTATTAGGTGTTGATCCAGAAAGTGGTAAAAATGTATATGCACGTTTGGGTAGATTTGGCGCAATGGTTCAAATTGGGGAAGCTACCGATGAAGAAAAACCAAAATTTGCAAGTTTACAGGGAGATCAAAATTTAACAACAATTACTTATGAAGAAGCAATGGATTTATTTAAACTTCCTAAAAAAGTAGGGGGTTACGAAGGTAAAGATGTAGAAGTAGCCGTAGGTCGTTTTGGTCCATATATTAAATTTGATACTATGTTTGTTTCTATTCCAAAAGATGAAAATCCAATGGAAGTTGATATCAGCAGAGCTATTGAATTAATTAAAGAAAAGCAACAAGCCGATGCTCCAATTGCGGAATATGAAAATTTACCTGTGCAAAAAGGTGTTGGACGTTTTGGACCTTTCATAAAATGGAACAATACTTTTATCAATGTAAATAAAAAATACGATTTTGATAATTTGTCTTTTGCAGATATTAAGACTTTGATTGAAGATAAAAAAATTAAGGACATTGAAAAAGTGATTCATAATTGGGAAAAAGAAGGCATTAGAGTTGAAAAAGCACGCTGGGGTAGATCAAATATTTTAAAAGGAAAGATGAAGATTGAGTTGGCTAAAAGCATTGATGCAGCTGAATTAACCCTTGAAGAAGTGAAAGAAATTATTGAGAAAAATACACCAAAAAAGAAAACACCAAAAAAGAAAACTACCAAAAAATAATTTTTTTGGTTATATTGCAGTCGAAAAAGAATAAATTTTACCCCTATATATGAATTTCGATTATCTTTTACCAGTTGATGATGCATTGTTAACACATGCTAAAATGCAACCTATTATTTCTTTCGGTCAATGTATTGAAATTCATACTGCACAAAGCGGTTTTCCTTCATTAGAAAATAAAAAAATAGCCATTCTTGGAGTTCAAGAGGATAGAGCTTCTGTTGGTAATTCTGGTACAGGAAAAGATTTAGATGCTATAAGAAAAGAATTATATCAGTTGTATCCGGGGAATTGGCCAATAAATGTTGCTGATTTAGGGAATATTCAACAAGGAAACACCATTGAAGATACTTATTTTGCGTTAAATGAATTACTGTCTTATTTGTTAAAAAGAGGTGTAATACCTGTCATACTTGGAGGCGGGCAAGATTTAACTTATTCAAATTATAGAGCATATGATTCATTAGAACAAACAGTTAATATTGTTGCTGTTGATAGTAAGTTTGATTTAGGTTCAATTGAAGATGAATTAACTTCACAGTCTTATTTAAGTAAAATTGTGATGAACCAACCAGCTAATTTGTTTAATTTCTGTAATATTGGCTATCAAACGTATTTTAATTCACAAGAAGAAATAGAGTTATTAGAGAGTTTGTTTTTTGAAACTCATAGGTTAGGAGAGGTTTCTAACTCAATTCAGCTTGTTGAACCAGTTTTAAGAGATGCTGATATTGTTAGTGTTGATATGTCTTCAGTAAAAAATTCGGATGCACCAGCAAATAATAATGCCACTCCAAATGGTTTTTCTGGAGCCGAAATTTGTGCAATTTCAAGGTATGCAGGTATAAGTGATAAGGTAACTTCATTCGGGATTTATGAATACAATTCTAAATTTGATGTTAAAAATCAAACGGCACAATTAATTTCACAAATGATATGGTATTTTATTGAAGGTGTAAATTACAGAGCAAATGATTACCCGTTTGGCTTGAAAGATAATTACCAAAAATACATAGTTCCAATTGAAGATCAGTTGCTGAATTTTCATAAGAGTAATAAAAGTGGACGCTGGTGGATGGAAATAAATATAAATAAAAATAATAAAAATAGCAGACATACGTTAATACCTTGTACATATCAAGATTATATTAGCGCCACAAATCAGGAAATTCCTGATCGGTGGTTTCGCACGTTAAAAAAAATTGTGTAAAAAAAGAGTTACAATATATAATAAACTATGTTTTTTTTAGTTTTAGACAGATTAAATAAAGTATTGTTTTTTTAAATAATTAGTAATAGGTTTGCGTAAATAGATTAAGAAAATTATTATGAAGAGAATATCATTGTATATTTTATTATCCTTATTAATATATAGCTGTGGTTCTAACGATCAAGGAGAACTTGTAGGAGTAAAATCAAATAGCGAATGGCATTCTAAAAAGCCACTTGGAATGGTTTTTATACCTGGAGGTTCTTTTACGATGGGAAGGCAAGATGAAGATGTTTCAGGAGCTTTAAATTCTCCGGCACGTACAGTTACTGTTCGTCCTTATTATATGGATGAAACTGAAATTACAAATTCTGAATATAAAGAATTTGTATTTTGGGTTAGAGATTCTATTGTAAGAACACAATTAGCCCTTTTATCGGAGTTGATGTCTGATGAAACAAATATAATATTAGAAGAGTATCAATTTAAAAATATTGATACTGCTGATATGTCTCCTTATGAGAAATACATGATGAATAATTATGGCAGTTTGGGGGATGTTAATTCTCCACTTCAAGGAAGATCATTGAATTGGGAAGAAGATTTAATTTGGAATTTAAATGAGTTTCCTGATGAGTATTATGTTGAAGTGATGGATACTATGTTTTTGCAATTTGAAGATAGTTTCGATGGTAAAAGAATTTTAGATACCAAAAAATTGAAATTTAACTATTCTTGGTTAGATACTGAAGCTGCTGCAAGAAATAAAGGGGTTAGAAAAGATTATATTAAAAATGAAATTGTAGAAGTTTATCCTGATACAACAGTATGGATTAAAGATTTCAATTACTCCTACAATGATCCAATGCATCAAGATTATTTTTATCATCAAGCTTATGCTGATTACCCAGTAGTTGGTGTGAACTGGCAACAAGCTAAAGCATTTTGTGGTTGGAGAACAAAAAAGAAAAACTCTTATTTGAAATCAAAGAAGAATTCAACGACTGTACCTTATTTTAGATTGGCTACTGAAGCTGAATGGGAATATGCAGCTCGTGGTGGTTTAAATTTCTCAAAATATCCTTGGGGAGGTCCATATACTACAAGTGATAGAGGTTGCTTTTTAGCAAATTTCAAACCTAGTAGAGGTGATTATGCAGTTGATGGAGCGCTTTATACAATGGAGGCGAAATCATACAACCCTAATGATTATGGGTTATACAATATGTCTGGGAATGTTTCAGAGTGGACTAATACAGCATATAGTGAGGCATCTTATTACATTGGATCTACAATGAATCCAAATGTTGAAATTAACAAAAATTACAGAAAAGTAATTAGAGGTGGCTCTTGGAAAGATGTTGCCTATTACTTGGAGGTAAGTACCAGAGATTATGAATATAGCGACTCAGCTAGAAGCTATATAGGTTTTAGAACAGTTCAAGATTTTCTAGGAACCAATTTAAATTAAAAAAATCAACCTTTATACTAACTTATAAAAATTCAATTATGGCACAATCAATTAACAAGAAAAAATTCTTTAACTATGCTTACGGTATAGGAGCATCAATTGTAATACTTGGAGCACTTTTTAAAATTCAACACTGGCCATTTGGTAGTGAAATGTTGACAATTGGAATGGCGGTAGAAGCCATTGTATTCTTTTTATCGGCTTTTGAATCTGTTGAAGAAGATTTAGATTGGAGTTTAGTTTATCCTGAACTTGGGATTGGTCAGGATAGAGATCAAGACAGAAAAGATACAAGAGAAGTACAAAGTTTATTGTCTCAAAAATTAGATACCATGCTTAAAGAAGCAAAATTGGATGCGGGATTAATGCAAAGTTTAGGTGAAAGCATTCAAAATTTTAAAGGTGCAGCTGATAATATTGCACCAGCGGTAAATTCAATCGCAGCAACTAATAAATATAGTGAGCAGTTAGCTTTGGCAGCAGCACAAATGGAGTCATTAAATAGTTTATATAAAGTGCAATTAGAAAGTTCAAGCAGACAGGCTGATATTAATGAGCAAGTTGTTGAAAATGCACAGAAACTAAAAGAACAAATGGAGTCTATGGCAACTAATTTATCCTCTTTAAATGGTATTTATGGCGGTATGTTATCTGCAATGTCTACTAAAAACTAAGAATTAGTTTATTGTTTAAAACTAAATTATTAACAAAAAAAACTAATTAAAATGGCTTCAGGTAAATTATCACCAAGGCAGAAAATGATTAACTTAATGTACTTAGTTTTCATTGCTATGATTGCAATGCAAATGTCTAAGCAAGTACTTTCTGCATTTGGATATATGAATGAAAAATTGACAGATAATAATGCGTTGTTTGAAGAAAGCAATCTTGCAAAATATGAGAATCTAAAAACAAAGGCAGCAGAACAACCAGATAAGTATGCGTCTAAATTTGTACAGGTAGAGAAAATAAAAGATTTAACAATAACATTTAATACTCATATAGATTCTCTTAGGGCTACTTTTTTAAAGGGTGTTAAAGACACTAAAGATTATGAATCTATGGATAAAACAAGTGCCGTAGATGAATACTTTTTTGTTGGAGATGGATTCACCAAAAAAGGACAAGATTTTTTGGATCAAATAACTGCATATAGAGAAGGAGCTATTGCAGTTATAGGAGAAAATAGTCCGTTAGCTGAAAATATTAATGAAAGATTCAACACTTCAGTTCAAAAGACTAGAGATGGTAAAGACCAAGCATGGTTAAAAAACAGGTATGAGGGGTTTCCTTTAATTTCAACACTTACCAATTTAACATCTATGCAAACCGATATTAAAATTACAAATGCTGAAATTTATAATAGTCTATTAGGTGGTCAGTTAGAGGTTGATGCAGGGATATCTGGAAATACATATGGAACAATTTTGATTCCTGATAAATCAGCTTTTTTTCAAGGAGAAAATTTTAAAGGTAAGATTGTGCTAGGACGTTATGATGCAACTTTAAAGCCTTCTGAAGTTATTGTAAATGGAAATAAAATAACTAATTTTAAAGATGGTGGAGTACTGTTAGACTTTCCTGCTGGAGCGGTTGGAGAACGTGATGTAAAAGGGAAATTTGTTTTTATTCAAGATGGGAAACCAGTAGAAATTGAAATTAATAGCTCATATGCAGTTATACCAAAACCAAATGGTGCCGTAATTTCAGCTGATAAAATGAATGTTGTTTATATGGGTGTTGATAACCCAATGACGATTTCAATTCCTGGAATTTCTGATGATAAAGTTACTGCTACTGGAAGTGGTTTAAGAAGAGCTTCTGGTTCAGGGAAATATACAATGACACCAAGTACAGGAAAAGAAGTTACAATTAATGTTTCTGGAAAATTACCAAACGGACAAACAGTGAGTACTTCTCAAGTTTTTAGAATTAAAGGAATACCTGCACCAAATGGTACAATTAGAAAAGAATCTGGTTATGTAAGAATGCCAAGAGAAAATTTGGAAAAATCTTCAGTTGGTGCCGAATTACCTGATTTTGATTTTGATTTAACACTAACAACAGTTGGTTTTTCTATCAAAGTACCTGGTCAATCAACAGTTGATGTTAGAGGTAATAAAATGGATGCCGCAGCTTTAAAAGCAATTTCAAAAACAAAAAGAGGTGACGTAATTACAATTTTTGACATCAAATCAGCGTTACAGGGTAATAGCAATTATAAAATTAAACCTGCTTCAGCAGTTAGTATAGAAATTGAATAAATAGAAAATTACATGATGAATAAGAAAAGTATTGGGATATTTATTTTGGCACTTGTGTTATTTCATAACACTTTCGCACAGTCAAATTTATTAAATGCTAAAATACCTTCTGATATTGGTAAAAAAACGGCGTCACAATTAGCTGTTGATAATGACATTCCTTTGGTATATGGCTATATTGATGATAGGGATATTGTTTGGTCTAAAGTAGTTTGGGAATTTCTTGATTTAAATGAAAGAATTAATTTGCCACTTTATTACCCAACTGAAACAAATAATATATCATCAGATAGACGTTCATTATTTGATACTTTATTGAAAGGTATAAAAAATGGTGATATTACCGAGGTATATGATGATTCGTACTTTACGGCTAAAATGTCAATTGATGAAATTAATAGTAAATTAAAAAGTGTAGACACAACTGATGCTGGTTTTGATGCATTGAATGAAGGTGTTGCGAATATTGATGAATATATCAATATCCGCAAACTAACATCACAAGATATTGAAGGTTTTAGAATTAAAGGACTTTGGTATTTTGATAAACGTCAAGGAGAGTTGAAATATAGATTATTGGCATTGTCTCCGGTAGCACCAGATATTAGAGCTAAAGGTAATGAGGAAGTAGCCAATTCAAACGAAAAACTTTCATTATTTTGGGTTTGGTTTCCAGATGCAAGAGAAGAATTACATGAAATGAAAGTGTTTAATCAAAAAAATTCAGCAACTCCAATTTCATTTGATCATATCTTAAATGCGCGTAGATTTAGTTCTATTATCTATAAAATTGAAAATATTTATGGAAATAGAGATGTTTCACAATATGTAAAAGGAAATGCATTATTTCAGGTGTTAGAATCAAATAGAATTAAAGAAGAAATTAGAAGTAAAGAAGGAGATATGTGGAATTACTAATTGTAATTTTTCTAAAGAATATAAAAACTCTTGCAATATGCAGGAGTTTTTTGTTTTAAAAAATAATTTTGAAAATATGACTGTAGATTATATTATTGTTGGATTGGGTTTATCAGGATTGGCATTCACGAAAGAACTGGAAGCAAATGGAAAATCATTCATTGTATTTGAAGATCAGTCTCAAAATTCTTCAATAGTAGCGGGAGGAATGTACAACCCGGTAATTTTAAAACGCTTTACACCTGTTTGGAATGCTATAAGTCAACTTAATATTGCGATTCCTTTTTATGCTGAACTTGAACAAAAATTCAATAAAAAATACGATTATAAGGTTGATATTTATCGAATTTTTAAATCAATAGAAGAACAAAATGATTGGTTTGTAGCTTGCGATAAACCTTTGCTGCAAAATTATATGGTTCCTAAAATAATTCAAGAAAAATATCATGGAATTTTAGCAAATTTTGGTTTTGGTAAATTAAAAAATACTGGACGTATTGATACTAAGACGTTGTTAGAAGATTACACTCAATATTTATTGAAAAAGAAAATAATGATGAATGAAAGTTTTGGATATGCTGATTTAGTTTTAACCGGAGATAATGTTTCATACAAAGGAATTAAAGCTTCTAAAATTGTTTTTTGTGAAGGTTTTGGACTTCAAAAGAATCCGTTTTTTAATTATTTACCAATGCAAGAGGCAAAAGGCGAATTGCTAATCATTCATGCTCCAGATTTAAATATTGACTTTTTAATCAAAGCTGCAGTTTTTGTGCTTCCCTTAGGAAATAACCATTATAAAGTTGGTGCAACTTTTAATTGGATTGACAAATCCAGCATTCCTTCAGAAGAAGGAAAAAAAGAACTTGTAGATAAGTTAGAAACTTTTATTAAAGTTCCATATACTATTGTTGATCATATAGCAGGAATTAGACCTACAGTAAAAGATAGAAGACCTTTGGTTGGGACACACCCAAAAAATAAGAATATGGCAATTCTAAATGGCTTAGGAACACGTGGGGTAATGCTTGCCCCCTCTTTAGCAAAGGAATTATACAATAACTTAGAAAATAATATTGAATTAGATAATGAAATTTCTATTGCTCGTTTTCAATAGTTTTTTTTGAAGGTGGATTGTATTTTACAAAAATATTAATCCAAACAATGCGTGACAATCTAATCGTAACAGGTGCAGTAATTATTAACATTACTACAATAGGAATAAAACATTGCAATAAAGTTAGGTCAAAAAATAAGGTGCCAATAACAAAAGTAATAATTCCTATCCCAACGGTTAAACCGTAATTTACGTACATCGCACCATAATAAAAGGAAGGTTCCATCATGTATTTAAACCCGCATTCAGAGCAAGATTCGTGCATGTTAAATGCTTTATGAATTTTAAAAATGTTTCTTTCTTTCATGAAATTCCCTTCATGACATTTCGGGCATTTATTAAAAAGTATACTATAAAGTTTTGTGCCTTTTTTAAACATTTGAAATTGGAAATTTTGTCAAACTAATCAATTATAAAAAAACTTTAATTGAGTACCAAGCTTTTTTATAGTAAGTTTGCACCAATTTTAGAATATACACAAATTTACATTTAATTATAAAATATTAATGCTTAACGTACATAATTTATCGGTTTCATTTGCCGGATCTGATTTATTTTCAGAAATAACTTTTAAGTTAAATAAAGGTGATAGAATTGGATTGATTGGAAAAAATGGTGCAGGAAAATCTACCTTGTTAAAAGTAATATCAAAAGATATTGAGAGTACCACAGGAGTCATGGCTTTTGATAAAGATATTCGAATTGGTTTTTTGCGACAAGATATAGATTTTGTTGAAGGAAGAACTATTTTAGAAGAAGCTTATCAGGCTTTTGAAGAAATTAAACAACTTGAAAGTAAATTAGATAGAATTAACCATGAATTAGCCGAAAGAACTGATTATGAAAGTGAATACTATCATGATTTAATGGTTGATTTAAATGAATTTTCTCATAGATATGAATTGTTGGGAGGCTATAATTACCAAGGGAATACAGAAAAAATATTACAGGGTTTAGGTTTTCAAAGAGAAGATTTCGATAAACTAACAGATACTTTTTCAGGAGGGTGGAGAATGCGTATTGAGTTGGCAAAATTATTATTGCAAAACAATGATATTTTATTATTAGATGAGCCAACAAACCATTTGGATATTGAATCTATTATTTGGTTAGAAAATTTCTTAAAATCATATGTTGGTGCAATTGTGCTGGTTTCGCATGATAAAATGTTTTTAGACAATGTAACAAACCGAACTATTGAAATTTCTTTAGGCAAAATTTACGATTATAAAAAACCGTATTCTGAATTTTTGTTGCTTCGAGGTGAAATAAAAGAAAAACAATTACAAGCTCAAAAAAATCAGGAAAAAGAAATTAAAGCAACTCAATTATTAATAGATAAATTTAGAGCTAAAGCCAACAAGGCAACTATGGCTCAATCTTTAATCAAAAAATTAGATAAGGTTGAACGTATTGAGGTTGATGATGATGACAATGCGGTGATGAATATAAGATTCCAAATTTCAAAAGAACCTGGAAAAATAGTTGTTGAAGCGGAGAATTTATCTAAAAATTATGGAAAGAAACATGTACTTGAAAATGTTGACTTGCTAATTGAAAGAAACAGTAAAATTGCTTTTGTTGGTCAAAACGGACAAGGTAAATCTACTTTGGCTAAAATTTTAGTAGGTGAAATCCCACATGGCGGTCATTTAAAATTGGGTCATAATGTTCAAATTGGCTATTTTGCTCAAAATCAATCTGAATATTTAGAGCCAGAACAAACGGTGTTAGAAATTATGGAAAATGCTGCAACAGACTCAAATAGAGCGAGAGTAAGAGATATGTTGGGTTCATTTTTATTTGGTGGAGATGCTGTAGATAAAAAAGCGAAAATGTTGTCGGGTGGAGAAAGAAACAGATTGGCTTTGTGTAAGTTGTTGTTGTCGCCTTTCAATGTTTTAATTATGGATGAGCCAACAAACCATTTGGATATAGCTTCAAAAAATATTTTAAAACAAGCGCTTAAAAAGTTTGATGGAACTTTAATTTTGGTCTCTCATGATAGAGATTTTTTACAAGGTTTGGCTTCAACTGTTTATGGATTTAAAGATAAAGTGATAAAAGAATATTTGGGTGATATTGACTTTTTCTTAGAACAACATCAAATTGAAAATTTAAGAGAAGCAGAAAAGAGAACCGTTGTAGTTAAAAAAGAAGATCCTGTAAAAAAAGAAATTTCTAAAATAAATAAAAGTGAAGATAAAAAACTTAAAAATCAACTGTCTAAATTAGAAACTCAGATTGATGATTTTGAAAAGAAGATTTTAGAAATGGATGAAGCTTTAGAAGAAGATTATGAAACAACTTCTGTAATTCCTAATTTTTTTGAAAATTATAAAGTTACAAAAAGCAAGATTGAAAAATTGATGGAAGAATGGGCTGAGTTGGAAGAAAAACTTGAAAATTGTTCTTAGATAATAAATACAGTCGCATTCAGCAAATTCACTTTTCTGAGATTTCAAATAAAGAAATATCATTATTTATAAAGCGTGAAGATGAACTGCATCCTTTAATTTCAGGAAATAAATACCGCAAACTAAAATACAATTTAGAGGAAGCTTTAATCCAAAAAAACCGCACATTAATTACCTTTGGAGGTGCATATTCTAACCATATTGCAGCAGTTGCTGCGGCAGGTTTTGAACATGAATTTAAAACCATTGGCGTAATTAGGGGGGATGAATTGGCTAATAACTTAGATGATGTAATTAAAAAAAATGCTACTTTAAAATTTGCATCAGAGCACAATATGAAGTTTGAATTTGTTTCAAGAAGCGAATATAGAACAAAAACTTCAGTAGCATTTATTCAAAAATTGAAACAAAAATTTGGGGACTTTTATTTAATTCCTGAAGGTGGAACCAATAATTTAGCCGTTAAAGGGTGTGAAGAAATTTTAACTGAGGATGATGTTAAATATGATATTATTTGTTTGGTTGTTGGTACTGGTGGAACTATTTCAGGCATTATTAATTCATCTAAAAATCATCAAAAAGTAATTGGTTTTTCTGCTTTAAAAGGTGATTTTTTGCAACATGAAATTGATAAATATATACTTAGAAAGGAAAACTGGAGTTTAAATACTGAGTATAATTTTGGTGGATATGCTAAAATAACTGAAGAATTAATTACATTTATCAACAAATTTAAAAATGAAACTAATATTCCTTTAGATCCTATATATACTGGAAAAATGATGTTTGGAATTGTAGATTTAATTAAAAAAAATTATTTTAACAAAGGAACTAAAATTTTGGCAATTCACACAGGTGGTTTACAAGGAATTGATGGGATGAACAGTTTATTGAAAAAGAAAAAACTACCTCTAATAATATAAATATGAAATTGAAATATATTTTAATTAGTGTTTTAGCAATTGGTTTATTGGCAAGTTGTAAAGCAAAAAAGAAACCTGTATATGTATACAAAAAACCTGCTGTTAAAGTTGTGGAAACTCCTGAAACTAAACCTGAGAAAACTGAGGATAAAGAGGAGGTAAAAACGGTGATTACAAATTCAACGGAAGAATATATATTGCAATATAAAGATATTTCTATGCAGGAAATGCATGTTTATAAAATTCCTGCAAGTATTACTTTAGCGCAAGGTATTTTGGAATCAGGAAGTGGTAAAGGTGCTTTAACTTTAAAATCAAACAATCACTTTGGAATAAAATGCCATGTTGGTTGGGAAGGTGAATATACACATCATGATGATGATGAAAAAGGGGAGTGTTTCAGAGTTTATAAAGACCCAAGAACTTCTTTTGAAGATCATTCAAAATTTTTAACTTCCAGAAGTCGTTATGCAGGTTTATTTGAACTTGATCCAGGCGATTATGTTGGTTGGGCAGAAGGTTTAAGTAAAGCTGGCTATGCTACAGATAGGCGCTATCCTGCAAAATTAATTGGCTTAATTGAAAGGTTTGAATTGCATAAATATGATAAAGAGGTTTTGGGTAAATCTTATAAAAAAGTTGAATATGCAAATTCAAAACCAAATCATATGGTAGCTAAAGGGGATACCCTTTATTCTATTTCCAGAAAATATGGTTTATCGGTTGATGAAATAAAAAAAATAAACGGTCTTCGTTCTAATGATATCAGCATTGGTCAAACCTTATTTTTAAAATAAAGAAAACGCTGCAAAAGGGCAGCGTTTTTCAACAAACAAACTCAACTTAATAAATTAATTTTTATATTTTTTCTGACTATTTTGTTGACTGTCATTTTTCATGTAATTTTCCTTATTTTTTTGAGGTTTCCCTTTAGCGTATTTTCCTTGCATGCCATTATTATTTCTAGATGCCGACCATTTTTCATATTGGTCTTTTGTCATAATATTTTTCATTGCAGCTTTATGTTGCATTTGTTTATCTAATAGTAGGCTTTGCATTTCAAATTTTTCAGTGCTGGAAATTTCTACACCGTCTAACTTTTTTTGTTTCATTGCGGCCATTGTTGTCTTTCGATCAATTGCATTTTGCAACATTAAGTTGTAAACTTCTTTTTGTTGACTTGTATTTAAATCGAAATTTAAAGCCATTTTTTTAGCTTTCAAAGTAGCTTGTTGTTCAGGTGTAAAATCGTTTCCCTTATTAAAATTTCTTTGATTTTGTTGCGCATTTATCGAAAATGATAGCAACATTATCACTAAACTAAATCCTATTAATTTTTTCATCATTTATATTTTTAAATTGTTTATACCCCTTTGACATCTTATTTTAAGAAAGGTTTAAATGCTTAACACTCGTTAACATTCATTAACAAATTGAAGATTTTCATTCCTTAATATAGAATTGTTATAAATAGTGTATTTTTGCAAAATATGATGAATAAACTTTCAGATTGGCTACCTACTACAAACAAAGAGGTAAAACTAAGAGGATGGGAAGAGTTAGATGTAATTCTTTTTAGCGGAGATGCCTATGTAGATCATCCTGCATTTGGACATGCTGTAGTTGGACGAATTTTGGAAAGTTATGGATTAAGAGTTGCCATTGTTCCACAACCAAGTGTAAATGATAATTTGCAGGATTTTACAAAATTAGGAACACCTAAAATGTTTTTTGCTGTAACTGGGGGTTGTATGGATCCTATGGTTAGCAATTATACCGCGAGTAAGCGTAAACGTGATAATGATGCTTATACGCCAAATGGCGACAAAGGTTTTAGACCGGATTATGCAACCACTGTTTATACCAATATTTTAAAAGAGAAATTTCCTGAGGTTCCAGTTTTAATTGGTGGAATTGAAGCTTCATTGAGGAGGGTTACCCATTACGATTATTGGAGTGATACCTTAAAACCAACCATTTTAAAAGATTCAAAAGCTGATTTATTGGTTTATGGAATGGGAGAACAACCTTTGCGTGAAATTGTTAATTTGTTGCAAAAAGGAGTGCCATTTTCAAATTTAACTACGGTAAAACAAACTGGATTTTTATTGAAGAAAACTGATGAAATTCCAAAAAATAAAAACTGGAAGGATGTAACCATCAATTCACATGAAGTTTGTTTGAAAGATAAAAAATTGTATGCCTCCAATTTTAAAGTCATTGAGCAGGAATCAAATAAATTGTTTGCAGACAGAATTTTACAAGATGTAGGAGATTCAACCTTGGTGATAAATCCACCATATGAAACGATGACTGAAGCAGAGATAGATGCTTCATTCGATTTGCCTTTTACGCGTTTACCTCACCCAAAATACAACAAACGTGGACCAATTCCTGCGTTTGAAATGATTAAGTTTTCTATCAATATTCACCGTGGTTGTTTTGGAGGATGTAGTTTTTGCACCATTTCAGCGCATCAGGGAAAATTTATTGCAAGCAGAAGTCAGGAGTCTATTTTGAAAGAAGTAGATAAAGTGGCTAACATGGAAGATTTTAAAGGCTATTTGTCTGACATTGGCGGGCCATCAGCAAATATGTACAAAATGAAAGGTAAAGTGCAGGAGATTTGCGATAAATGTGTTTCTCCATCGTGTATTTCACCTGTAATTTGTCATAATTTAGATACTTCGCACAAACCACTAACGGAACTTTATAAGGCTGTTGACAGGCATCCAAAAGTGAAAAAATCGTTTATTGGAAGTGGTATACGTCACGATATGTTAGTGCCTGAATTTAATGTAAAAGCGGATCCAAAAGAACTTGATGCCTATACTGAAGAAGTGATGACAAATCATGTTTCAGGTCGATTGAAAGTAGCACCTGAACATACTTCCGACAATGTTTTGAAGTTGATGCGAAAACCTTCATTTAAATATTTTCATATGTTTAAAGAACGTTTTGATAAAGTAAATATTCGTAAAAAATTAAATCTTCAGTTAATTCCTTATTTCATATCCAATCATCCAGCATGTGAGGTTGAAGATATGGCGAATTTAGCTGCTGAAACAAAAGATATGGGTTTTCAGTTAGAGCAGGTTCAAGGGTTTACGCCAACACCAATGACTGTTGCAACCGTAATTTATTACAGTGGTTATCATCCATATACTTTAAAACCAACAAAAACACCTAAAACAAAACAGGAAAAAGAAGATCAGCACCGTTTTTTCTTTTGGTATAAAAAGGAAAATCAGCAGTGGATTAGAAATACCTTAAACAAGGTTGGAAGAAGTGATTTATTGCAAAAACTACTTCCTGATAACAATGCTTGGAGAAAAAATAAAGGTGAAAAAGCAAAAGATACTTTTAATGAAACGATTCCTTTTAATTCAAGAAAGAAAAATAAGTTCAATAAAAAGAAAAAGGGATAATAATTTATTGTGAGTAATTAAAATCTTAAATTTGTGAATTACAAAAAACATTAAATTAAGATGAAAAAAATATGCTTATTTTTTATACTCATATCAACTTCAATACTTGCACAACAACAACAACAACAAATCAAAGTTGATTTAAGCAATCCAAATACAACCGTTTTAACACATTGGTATTTTTTACAGGGAAATTCTTATGAGCCAGAAAATGCGGCTAAAACAATTTATGGTTTTGAAGGTGAAGAAGCTATTGAAATTGCCAAAAAACTAAAGCAAATTATAGTTGGAAAAGGCTTGAAGATTGACTTCAATAAAATCCCTGCGGATTCTATTTATGTAGATTCTTCTCAAGTTTTAAACAAAAATAGATTTGTAGTTTTTCCAGTGGAATTGCCTAATGTTTATTTAGAAAGAATAGGTGGAAATTGGTATTATTCTCCTGAAACAACAAGTAAAATAAATGAAATTTGGTCAGATGTATTTCCTTGGTACACAGAGCAACTGCTTCAAATAATACCAGAAGTTGGTCATAAAAGCTTTTTAGGATTAGAGTTATGGCAATATGCTGGTTTGGTGTTTTTAATTATTTGCTGTGCCATTTTATTTTATGTTTTACGTAGGCTGGTGTATTTTATTTTACGAAAAATACAATACTGGGTGGTACATTATAAAAATCAAGAAGTAAATGTTGCGCTAAAAAAATTAACAAGACCTATTGTTTTTCTGATATTAATGGGATTTGTTAAAGGCGTTGTTCCATCGTTGTTTTTACCATTAGACATTAACAATGTATTGTTTTTAGGTTTAAACATAATGGTTACCGTATTTTGGATTTACGTTTTCCTGAAATTGGTAAAGGTAGTTATGAGTCTTTATGCTATTTATGCCGAATCTACAGAAAGTAAATTAGACGATCAATTAATACCTGTTTTAAATAATTTCTTAGCAGGTCTAGTAATATTTTTAGGGTTTTTAAAATTATTGACCATTCTAGGTGTAGATCCTGTCACAGTTGTTGCTGGTGCTTCTATTGGGGGTTTGGCTGTTGCCTTGGCTTCTCAAGACACAGTGAAAAACCTGATTGGGACAGTAATGATTTTTCTTGACAAACCTTTTCATATTGGAGATTGGATTGAGGCTGGTGTTGTGAGTGGTACGGTTGAAAAAGTTGGATTTCGTTCAACAAGAGTTCGCGCAGCGGATACCTCAATTTTTCAAATTCCAAATAGTGCTTTGGCTGAAATGGTTGTAAATAATAAGGGTTTAAGAGCTTTCCGTCGTTATACAACAAATTTAGGTGTCAGATATGATACACCACCTGATTTAATTGAAGCATTTGTAATAGGAATTCGTAAAGTAATTGAATTGGATCCAGGTACACGTGACGATGCTTTTAATGTTGAATTTATTGGATTTGGAGACTCTTCTTTGTTGATTTTATTAAATGTTTATTTTGTAAATTTAGATTGGAATTCAGAACAGGCATCAAAACATAAATTGCATATGGCAATATTAAAATTAGCTGCTGATATGGGGGTTGAATTCGCATTCCCATCAACTACTGTTATGATTGAACAATTTCCTGAGAAGAAAAAAGATACAGTAAAATACACTGTTGATAATAAAAGGATTCAACAAATTATAGATGAAATAAATAAACCAGTATAATGATGAAAAAAATAGTAATAGTAATGTTGTTATTAACAGTTTTTAGCTCTTGTAAAAAAGATAAAGACGCACGCAAACCATTAAAACAGGAAACTGTTGAAGAATATGAAAGCGATATGAAAAAGAATTTGAATAAATATGTAACATTCAAACTAACAGCTGATGTAAGTGTTTTAACTGAAAATGAAAGAAAAATGCTGCCAATTTTAATTAAAGCAGCCAACAAAATGAATGATTTGTTCTGGTATGAAGCTTATGGAAATAAAAAGCAATTGCTAGATAGCATTACTGATGAAGAAACAAAGCAGTTTGTTGAAATAAATTATGGCCCTTGGGACAGGTTAAATAACAATGCATCTTTTGTTGAGGGAATAGTAGAGAAGCCAAAGGGGGCAAATTATTATCCTTCTGATATGTCCAAAGAAGAATTTGAAAAATTCGAAGACTCAAGTAAGGAAGGTTTGTACACTTTTGTGAGAAGAAATAATGATGGAAGTTTAAAAACAATTCCATATCATATTCAATTTGCTTCAAAAGTGAAAGAAGTTTCAAACTTATTGTTGGAAGCTTCAAAATTAGCAGATGATGAAGGTTTGAAAAAATATTTAGAATTGCGTGCTGCTGCTTTTTTAAATGATGATTACCAAGCTAGCGATTTGGCGTGGATGGATATGAAAACAAATACTTTAGATATCGTTATAGGTCCAATAGAAACTTATGAAGATCAATTGTTTGGTAATAAAGCGTCTCATGAAGGTTATGTATTAATTAAAGATCAGGTTTGGAGTGCAAAACTAGCGCGTTTTGCTAGCTTTTTACCAGAATTACAAAAGGGATTACCAGTTAATGAAGCATACAAAAAAGAAGTTCCTGGAACAGATTCTGATTTAAATGCTTACGATGTTGTTTTTTATGCCGGTGATTGTAATGCAGGAAGTAAAACCATCGCCATTAATTTACCAAATGATGAAGAAGTTCAATTGCAAAAAGGAACACGTAGATTGCAGTTAAAAAATGCGATGCAGGCAAAATTTGATAAAATTATGTTGCCTATATCTGAAGTTTTAATCGATAGCACCCAACGTAAATATGTAACGTTCGATGCTTTTTTTGCAAATACCATGTTTCATGAAGTTGCGCACGGTTTGGGAATAAAAAACACCATTAACAATAAAGGAACAGTAAGAAATTCATTAAAAGAATTGGCCTCAGCTTTAGAAGAAGGTAAAGCTGATATTTTAGGATTGTATATGGTGCAACAATTGCATAAAAAAGGTGAAATTGATGGTGATATGAAAGATTATATGACCACTTTTATGGCTGGTATTTTTCGTTCTGTTCGTTTTGGAGCTTCAAGTGCACACGGAAAAGCCAATATGATTCGTTTTAATTTCTTCAAAGAAAAAGGAGCTTTTACTAAAAATGAGGACGGTACTTACAAGGTGAATTATGATAGAATGGAAGATGCCATGAAAGATTTATCGAGCCTAATTTTAACTTTACAAGGGAACGGAGATTATAATGGTGTTGCTAAATTAGTTGAAGATAAAGGAGTTATTCCAGATGATTTACAATCGGATTTGGATAAATTAATGGAAGCAAATATTCCAGTGGATGTGATTTTTGAACAAGGAATAGAGGCTTTAGGTTTGTAATCTCCTAAGAATTATTCAAACATAAAAGCGGAATCAAATTATTTGACTCCGCTTTTTTTAGTTGGTATATTTCAGATTGATAAATAATATGGTGATTTTTCAAATCGAATAAAGGATAAATACTAAAACAAGTTATTATTTTTTTATGATATTTAATTTTAAAATTGAAACTGCTTTTTGTTATTGTTGAATAACACAAATTATTGTATTTTTAACTCATTGAAAATAACTATGTTTAAACAATTTTTAATTCTGCTTATTTGTACGCAAATTATTGTGTCTTGTTCTTTTTTTGAAGATAAATCAAAACAGGTGCAAAAAGTTGATACTATTGTAGACTTTAATACAGTAGATGCATTTCCGTTATTTCCTGACTGTAAGGATATTCCCTCACGTGAAAAACAGCAAATTTGTTTTCAGGTAGAAATGGCACAGCATATTTATGCCGCGTTAAAAGAGCATTCATTGAATGCCAAAGAGATAGTAAATGATACTGTATTGGTTAGCATAAAAGTTGATATAAATGGAAAAATAAGCATATCAACAATTGAAATTTCAGAAAAAACGCAAAGTTTACTTCCTCAATTTGACAGTATTTTAAGTTTAAGTGTAAAAACATTGCCAGCATTGCGGCCAGCAATTAAAAGAAATATGCCTGTTACAACGGAGTTTACACTTCCAATTATTTTAACAAATTAATTATCCTCATTCAACATTTTCCACAAAGTATCCTTCAATTCGGTTAAACCTTGATTTGCAACAGATGAAATAAATAAAGTCTCAATACCTTTAGGAAGTTCTTTTTTAATTTCTTCTTTTAATTCATCATCCAGCATATCAGATTTAGAAATTGTTAGCAACCTGCTTTTATCTAATAGCTCAGGGTTGTGTTGTTTTAATTCGTTTAAAAGAATTTCATATTCTTTTTTAATGTTAGACGAATCAGCAGGAATTAAAAATAACAATGTCGAATTACGTTCAATATGTCTTAAAAATCGATGCCCTAATCCTTTTCCATCTGCAGCTCCTTCAATTATCCCAGGAATATCAGCAATTACAAATGTTTGGTAATCTCTATATTCAACAATTCCTAAATTTGGTTTTAGAGTGGTAAAAGCATAATCAGCAATTTTAGGTTTTGCTGAAGTTAGAACCGATAGTAAAGTAGATTTTCCAGCATTCGGAAAACCAACCAAACCAACATCGGCCAATACTTTTAATTCTAATTGAAACCATCCATCCAGAGCATCAACACCAGGTTGTGCATATCTAGGGGTTTGGTTCGTTGAAGTTTTAAAATGCCAGTTTCCACGACCGCCCATTCCACCTTCTAACAGTATTTGCTCTGTATTTTCATTAGTTATTTCAAATATAATTTCTTGTGTTTCACTATCTCTTATAATAGTTCCTAGTGGCACGTCAATATAAACATCTGTACCATCTTTACCAGTACTTCTTTGTTTGCTTCCATCACCTCCATGTTCCGCTCTAAAATGTTTTTTAAATTTTAATGGATATAAGGTCCACATATTTTTATTTCCACGGACAATAACATGACCTCCACGACCACCATCACCTCCATCGGGACCACCTTTATCTATATACTTTTCTCTGTGTAAATGCATAGATCCTCGACCTCCTTTACCAGAGTTTGCATAAATTTTAACGTAGTCAACAAAATTCCCTTCAGTCATCTTTATAGTTTTTCAAAAACGTCGCTTAAACGCTTTGTAATTTCTTTGATATCTCCAACGCCATCAATACCGAAATATTTATTCTGAGATTGGTAATAGTCTTTTAAAATTTCAGTTTTTGTGTAGTATTCGTTGAAACGATTTAATATTTTATGTTCATCTTGATCGTCAGACCTACCACTTGTTTTGCCACGCTCTAACAATCTGGCAATCAATAGACTTGTTGGAACTTCAATGGTTATCATTCCATCAATAGTTTCACCGCTTTCTTCTAAAAACGCATCCAATGCTATTGCTTGAGCTCTGGTACGTGGAAATCCATCAAAAATAATTCCATAGGCATGCGGAACTTTATTAACAGCAGTTTTCAACATTTTAATAGTTACATCATCAGGAACTAAATTTCCCTTGTCAATAAAAGACTTGGCTAATATTCCAAGTTTTGTTTCATTTTTTATGTGCTTTCTAAAAATATCTCCAGTTGAAATATGAACAAGATGGTATTTTTCTTTTAATATATCTGCTTGTGTTCCTTTACCAACACCTGGAGGGCCAAACAGAAGTATATTTCTAACTTTTGGTTTTGGTGTAAGTTGGTATATATTTGCAAGATTTCGTCCTAGTCCATCATAGTCTAAGCCGTATCCAACAATAAATTCATCAGGTATGGATAAACCTATATAATCTATAGGTAATTCTTTTTTAAACACGTCTGGTTTAAAGAAAAGCGTTGCTACTTTAAGCTGTTTTAACTTTTTATCTTTAAAAATGTCATAAATTTCTTGAAGTGTATTTCCTGTGTCAATGATATCTTCTAATATAACTACAGTTCTTCCTTCCAAATTTTCACTTAGTCCAATCAATTGTTTTATTTTCCCAGTAGAATTGGTTCCTTCATAAGAGGCTAATTTAACAAACGAAACCTCACAGTTAAATTTATATTTACGAACAAAATCGGCAACAAATACAAATGAGCCATTCAAGACTCCTATAAATATAGGCGTTTCGTTTCTACAATCTTTAGCAACTTGTTTTGCCACTTGCGTAACTGCTTCGGAAATTTGATCTTTAGAAATGTACTTTTTAAAATATTTGTCGTGTAATTTAATAATACCCATAGTGTTAGTTTGTTGCAAATTTAAGAATCAATCCCAAATATTGGATTATATTTTAATATTAATTGCTAAATTGAAATACAAAAACCGTTCTGAAGTTTCAAAACGGTTTTTGAAATATTATTTATATGAATTTACTTTTTATTTTTATCTAATTTCTTAACTGTATCATAAAGAATAGGTGAAGCAATAAACCAAGATGAATAAGTTCCAACTCCAATACCTACTATTAATGCAAACATAAATCCTTTAATAGAATCTCCACCGAATAAGAAAATAGCAACTAACACTAACAATGTAGTAAGTGAAGTATTAATGGTTCTACCCATGGTGCTATTTAAACCAGTATTGATAATTTTTGCGAATGGCCAAGAACTATGGGTTTTTGAGAATTCACGGATTCTATCAAATACAATTACGGTATCATTTATCGAATATCCAAGTACTGTTAATATGGCGGCAATAAATGATTGTCCAATTTCCATATCAAAAGGTAATATTTTATAGAATAATGAGAAGATACCAAATACAACTAATACATCGTGGAACAATGCTACAATTGCACCAAAACTGTATTGCCATTTTCTAAATCTGAATAAAATATATAAGAAAATAACAACCAATGAACCTAAAACTGCCCATCCTGCTGCTGTTTTAATATCATCAGCAATGGTTGGTTCAACTTTAATAGAACTCATAACTCCTACTTTTTTATCACCATCGTATCCAGGTTTGAACTCTTCAATTGTCAATTCAGCTGGATTGTACTGTTTTAATCCATTAAATAGTAATTCTTGAACTTCGTCATCAATGTGGTTTCCTTCTTCTTCAATTTTATATTTAGTAGTTATTTTCAACTGACTTGCTTCACCATAAGTTTTAACTTCTGGAGCATCACCAAATACATCTTTTAAAGTAACTGAAACATCTGTAGCACTTATCGCTTTATCAAACTTCACTACATATGATCTTCCTCCAACAAAATCTACACCGTAGTTTAGTCCATTTGTAAATAATGAAACGATTGCTATAATAATAAACGTAGAAGAAATAATATAAGCTATTTTTCTCTTTTTAAGGAAGTCTATATTAATTGAACTAAACCAATTTTTAGTAATTGAAGTATTAAATGTAAATATTTTTCCTTTAGCAGCATACCAGTCAATTAACAAACGAGTGATAAAGATTGCTGTAAATAATGAGGTAATAATACCTACAATAAAGGTGTAAGCAAATCCTTTTACAGGCCCTGTTCCAAATACATATAAAATTACACCAGTTAATAATGAAGTAACGTTTGCATCTAAAATAGCTGAAAAAGCACCATCATAACTAAATCCGTATTTTATGGATGCTTTAAGACCTTTACCATGGTTGAGTTCTTCTTTTATTCTTTCGTAAATAATTACGTTGGCATCAACTGCTATACCTATTGTTAAAATAATACCTGCAATACCTGGAAGTGTTAATACAGCTCCAAAGGCAGTTAAGACTCCAAAAATAAATAAAAGGTTTACCAATAAAGCGAAATCGGCAATTATACCAGCTTTACCATAGTAAAAAATCATCCAAACAAATACAATTAACAATGCTAAGAAGAATGAGTACATACTACTGTCAATGGCTTGTTGACCTAATGATGGACCAACAATTTCAGATTGAATAATATGTGCAGCTGCAGGTAATTTACCTGCTTTTAATACGTTTGCAATATCTTGTGCTTCAACAACAGTCATACTTCCACCAGAGATAGAAGTTCTACCAGTTGTAATAGGTGTATTTACAGATGGTGCTGTATAAACATAGTCATCTAAAACAACAGCCACAAATTTACCAACGTTTTCGGTTGTCATTTTACCCCAAAGTCTTGATCCAGAAGCATTCATGGTCATACTTACTTCAGGTTTACCTGTTTGTCCGTATTCTTGACTTGCATCATCAATTACATCACCTTCAATAGGTGCAATATCTTCACGGTTAGATTTTATAGCATATAATTGAATTAACTGCGTATCTTCATTAGAAGCATTTAATTTTGCAGTAAAAGGTTTAGCATCCCATAGAAATTTGGTATGCTTCATTTCAGTTGAAAGCAATGCTCTAACTTCTTTTAAAGCCAAGTATGCATTTACTTTTGCAGTATCAGCAACTTTTGCAGTAGCAATAATTGATGAAATTTGATTTTGATCTTGAGGAATACTTGGTGTTAAAACAGTAAATAAATTATTTGCTGGTTTTATAGCCAAAGAATCAGATACTTCACCTAATAAATCATCCAATTCATTTTTGGTTGAAGTTGAGTCGACTTCAGTTGTTGTTTGTTCTTTTTGTTTTAATTTATTTTCAACAACTGCATTTGCTTCAAAAAAGAAGTTTGCTGTTTCTTGGTTGCTATATACTTCCCAAAATTGTAATTCAGCAGTACTTTGTAACAGTTTTTTAACACGGTCAATATCTTTCGCTCCTGGTAATTCTATTAAAATACGCCCTGAGTTTCCAATACGTTGTATGTTTGGTTGAGTAACTCCAAATTTATCAATACGACTACGTAATACTTCAAAAGCAGTACTTATAGATCCTGAAATTTCAGCTTCAATAATTGGTTTAACTTCTGCGTTGGATAATTTAAAGTTAATTTTTTCGCGTAATGATTTGTTTCCAAAAATACTTGGATCACTCAACTTAATAGTTCCTTTGCTCAATTTTTCAAATTCATCAAAAAATAAATTTAAAAAAGTATCATCACTACTTTTTTGAGCTTCAGTAGCATTTGCCAATGCCTGATTAAAGATTGGGTTTTTTGAATCGTTCGATAAACCAATCAAAATATCTTTAACAGATACCTGTAAAATAGCATTGATACCTCCTTTAAGGTCTAATCCTAAATTTAACTCTTTATCTTTAATATCACTGTAACTAAATTGTGCAAATCCTAAATCAATTACTGGTTTGTTTGCAACAGAGTCTAAGTAAACTCTTTCTAAATTTGCTATCTCTTTACCATCGTCAGTTTTAGCTATAGCGTACTCATTCGCTTTCTTTTCTACGTTTTTTGTAAAATAGGTAAATGATAATTGATAGATACTTACTAATCCAAATAAAATAGCGAATAATTTTATTAATCCTTTATTCTGCATGTTAAAATTAATTTAATATAAAATTCATTTGTAATAAACGTGCAAATATATAATTTCAAACACGAACTGACAATTCTTTTTTTCTTTATTTAAGTATTATGTTTTGACACCCTAATTTAAACCGTTCAGAAAAGCAAATTTTGTATATTTGATACTAATAATTTTATTGAAAATGGAAAATTTATCAGATATAGAAATTGCTCAAAATAAAAAATTGTTACACATCAGAGAAATTGCTGCAAAATTAGGTATCGATGAAGATGATCTGGAAATGTATGGGAAGTACAAAGCTAAATTACCGCTGACTTTGATTGATGAAGATAAGATAAAAATCAATAATTTAATTCTAGTTACCGCTATGACTCCTACACCAGCAGGTGAAGGAAAAACTACAGTTTCTATTGGCTTAACAGAAGGTTTAAATAAAATTGGGAAACAAGCAATAGTTGTTTTACGTGAACCTTCTTTAGGTCCTGTATTTGGAATAAAAGGGGGTGCAGCAGGTGGTGGATATTCACAGGTGGTGCCAATGGAAGATATAAACCTTCATTTTACAGGTGATTTTAATGCTGTTGAAAAAGCAAATAATTTATTGGCTGCTATAATTGATAATAATTTACAAAGTCAATGCTGTAATTTAAATTTAGATGCAAGAACCATTCTTTGGAAGCGGGTTATTGATATGAATGATCGTTCGCTTCGTAAAATTACCATTGGTTTGGGTGGAACGGCAAACGGTATTCCACGTGAAGATGGTTTTAATATAACGCCTGCTTCAGAAGTGATGGCAATACTTTGTATGGCAACCGATTTTGAAGATTTGAAAAGCAGACTGGGTGATATTTTAATTGGATTTACTTTTNATAAAACACCTGTTTTTGCACGTCAATTAAAAGNCGAAAATGCGATGGCAATTTTACTGAAGGATGCTATTCAGCCAAATTTAGTTCAAACTTTAGAAGAAAATCCTGCAATTATCCATGGAGGTCCATTTGCCAATATTGCTCAAGGTACCAATACGATAATTGCAACTAAAATGGGATTGTCTTTGTCAAATTATGTGGTTACTGAAGCTGGTTTTGGAGCCGATTTGGGAGCCGAAAAATTTTTAAATATAAAATGTGTTGCTGCTAATTTAAATCCGAAAGCAGTTGTTTTAGTAGCAACAATTAAAGCATTACGCCATCATGGTGGAGCTAAAAGTGATGCTATTAACACACCCAATAAAGATTTTGTTGAAGCTGGTTTTTGCAACTTGGAAAAACACATTGAGAACATTAGAAAATTCAATATAGAACCTGTGGTTGCTATCAATACTTTTACATCTGATTCTTATGAAGAAATTAATTATGTAATTCAAAAATGTGAATCGATTGGTGCAAAGGCTGTTGTTTCAAACAACTGGGCAAAAGGAGGTGAAGGAACTAAAGAATTGGCAAAAGCTGTGGTTGCGGTAGTTGAGTCTAATAAATCGCGATTTAAACCATTGTATGAATGGAAAATGCCTGTGAAGGAAAAAATTGAAATTATTGCCAAAGAAATTTATGGTGCTGATAGTGTAGATTTTGACAAACAAGCTAAGTTAAATTTAAAACGAATTGAGCGTTTAGGGTTTAACGATTTTGCTATTTGTATGGCTAAAACACAAAAATCATTTTCAGACAATGAATATTTAATTGGAAGACCTAAAAACTTTGTAGTAACGGTACGTGAAATTGAAATATCAGCTGGGGCTAAATTTATCATACCTATTTTGGGACAAATGATGCGTATGCCTGGATTGCCACCAACACCTGCTTCTGAAAATATGACAATTGATAAAAATGGTGTAATTTTCGGATTGTCGTAAAAGAACAAAGTTTATTAGTATACTATTTTCAGCGACCTTTTAAATAAGTATTGCGAGTTTTTGAGGTTATTACAATTGGTTTGAGTTCCTTTGAAATTGATCCAGTTGTTTATGTATTATTTTAAACCATAACGGAGGTATTAAAGCTAACAACATCATTCCCGGGTAGCCAGTAATCATTTGCGGACTGTTTGGTAATGAATCTAGTAGTTGATAATGTTTGCTAGCTTTAAAATGGTGGTCTGAGTGCCTAGATAATTCAAACAAAATAGTTCTACCAACAAGATGGTTTGAATTCCAGGAATGTTGTGGCAGCACGCGTTCGTACTTTCCTTTTTCATTTATTTTTCTAAGCAAACCATAATGTTCTATATAATTTACGGTTTCTAGCATCAGAATTCCAAACAGCGCTGCTCCTAGAAAAGCAATCATAGTGCTAAAATTAAAAACATAATAAATAACACCCAATAGCAACAGTTGTGCAATGGTGTAATTTAGCATTCGGTTTTTAAAAGAAAAGAAATGATTGTTTTTATTTTTTAAACGTTTTGTTTCAATTTCCCATGCTTGTATATAACTTCCTATTTGAGAACGAAACCAAAACAAAAATACCAACTCGCCTTTTTTTGCAGTTGCGGGGTCTTTAGGTGTAGCGACATTATAATGATGTCCGCTATTGTGATAGGGTAAAAAATGAGTTTCTAATGAAGTCAATAATAAAACCTCACCTAAAAATTGTTGAAATCTATTTTTTCTATGTCCTAATTCATGCCCAACATTAATTCCGAAAATACCACAGAGTACGCCGAATGATAAAATTCTTCCGATAAGCTCAAAATTTGAAATGGGTTCTTGAATGGCGAATAAGAAAAAAATTAAAAAACCCACCTGAACCAGCACTACTGTATATAAAACAAAATCAAAAAAAGGATCGTTTTTTAATTTTTGTTGTTCTTCTTTGGTGAAATTTTTAGCACTGGGTTTGAAAACCAATTCTAATAAAGGAATGAATACGAATGAAAATAACAATGGAGAATATGTCCAAATGCCATAAGAAGTAAACGAAATATAAACTGTGGAAGCTAAAATATAAGCCGATAAATATTTGAGTTTACTCATATTTAATGTATGGTATCTAAAAGATAAATATACATTAAAAAATGAAAAAGAGGACGTTTGAAAAGTAATTTTCAAACGTCCTCTTTTCTATGTGAAATTTTAAAATTGAATTACAATAAATCGTTCACTGCTCTTACGCCATCAGCACTTTCGGCTAATTTTGCTTTTTCAGCTGCATTTAATTCAATTTCAACTATTTTTTCAATTCCGTTTTTACCAATAATACAAGGTACACCAATTGAAATATCTTTTAAACCATATTCACCTTCTAATAAAGCTGAACATGGAAACATTTTTTTAGTGTCACAAGCAATTGCTTGAACCATTGAAGAAACCGCTGCACCTGGAGCATACCAAGCACTTGTTCCTAATAATTTAGTTAAAGTAGCTCCACCAACTTTAGTAGCTTCAGCAACTTCTGCTAATTTTTCTTCTGATAAAAATTCAGAAACAGGAACACTATTTCTTACGGCAAAACGAGTTAAAGGTAACATTCCGGTATCACTGTGACCAGCAATTACCATTCCGTCAACATCAGATTGTGGACAACCTAAAGCTTCCGCTAACCTAAATTTGAAACGAGCACTATCTAAAGCTCCACCCATACCAATAATTCTGTTTTTTGGTAATCCTGTAGCTTTATGCGCTAAATATGCCATAGTATCCATTGGGTTACTAACCACAATAATAATAACGTGGGGAGAATGTTGCACTAAATTTGCAGATACAGCCTTAACAATGCCAGCATTAATTCCAATTAATTCTTCACGAGTCATTCCTGGTTTTCTAGGAATACCACTTGTAATTACCGCAACATCACTTCCTGCAGTTTTTGAATAATCATTTGTTACACCAGTAATTTGGGTGTCAAAACCCATTAATGATGCTGTTTGCATTAAGTCCATTGCTTTTCCTTCAGCAAAACCTGCTTTAATATCGATTAATACTACTTCTGAAGCGAAGTCTTTAATAGCTATGTACTCTGCGCAACTTGCACCAACAGCACCAGCTCCTACAACTGTTACTTTCATATTTTTAATTGTTTTTATATTAAAATTTTTTAGTGGTATAAAAGTACTAATTTTTAAGTTAAAACATAGTGACAATTTACGGAATTTACGAAATCGATATTGAGAAATGTTTTGATGGTATTTTTCTTGTTTTCATAAAAAAAGCTGCTTTTTAAAGCAGCTTTTTGAATATTTAATAATAAAATAACTTATGCGTCTATTTTTGCATATTTTGCATTTTTCTCAATAAAGGCTCTTCTTGGGGGAACTTCATCACCCATTAGCATAGAAAATACTCTGTCAGCTTCTGTTAAATTATCAATGGTAATTTGTCTAAGTGTTCTAAACTCAGGATTCATTGTTGTATCCCAAAGTTGCTCAGCATTCATTTCTCCAAGACCTTTGTAACGTTGAATTGTTACACTTCCGCCCATATTAAGTCCAATTAAATCGCGTTGGTCATCGCTCCAAGCATATTCTCTTTTTTGACCTTTTTTAACAAGATATAATGGAGGCGTAGCAATAAATATATGTCCGTTTTCAATCAATTCTTTCATATATCTAAAGAAGAAAGTTAAAATTAAAGTAGCAATGTGGCTACCATCGACATCGGCATCACACATAATTACAATTTTATTGTAGCGCAACTTAGCCATATTCAATGCTCTTGGATCTTCTTCTGTTCCAATTGAAACGCCAAGTGCTGTGTACATGTTTTTGATTTCTTCATTTTCAAAAACTTTGTGCTGCATGGCTTTTTCAACATTTAGAATTTTACCTCTTAATGGTAAAATAGCTTGAAAAGCTCTATCACGACCTTGTTTTGCAGTTCCACCAGCCGAATCTCCCTCAACTAAGAAAATTTCACATTTTTCTGGATCAGTTTCAGAACAGTCACTTAATTTCCCAGGTAATCCGCCAATGCTCATTACTGTTTTACGTTGCACCATTTCACGTGCTTTACGTGCAGCGTGACGTGCAGTTGCAGCTAAAATTACTTTTTGAACAATGGTTCTGGCATCGTTTGGATTTTCTTCCAAATAATCAGTTAGCATTTCGGAAACAGCCTGACTAACTGCTGCGGTAACTTCACGGTTACCTAATTTTGTTTTTGTTTGTCCTTCAAACTGAGGTTCTTGAACTTTAACAGAAATAATAGCTGTTAACCCTTCACGAAAATCGTCTCCTGCAATTTCAAATTTCAAATTTTTGAGCATTCCAGAGTCATCAGCATACTTTTTTAAAGTGGCTGTTAATCCACGTCTAAAACCTGCTAAATGCGTTCCTCCTTCATGTGTATTGATATTGTTAACGTAGGAATGTAAATTTTCAGAATAAGAAGTATTGTATACCATGGCAACTTCAACCGGCACACCATTTTTTTCACCTTCAATAGAAATGACATTAGAAATTAATCTTTCTCTTGTAGCGTCTAAATATCTGATAAATTCAGGTAATCCTTCATCACTATAAAATCTTTCAGTAGGAAAATTACCTTCTTCATCTGCAGTTCTTTTATCACATAAAGTTAAAGTAACTCCTTTATTTAAATATGAAAGTTCACGCAATCTGGTTGCTAAAGTTTCATAATTAAATTCAATAGTTTGGGTAAAAATAGATATATCTGGTAAAAAAGTAACCAATGTACCTTTGTCAGTTGTTTCTCCAATAGGTTTCGCAGGGTACAAAGCTTTTCCTTTTGAATATTCTTGTTCCCAAATTTTCCCATCCAAATAAACAGTAGCTCTTAAATGGTCAGAAAGTGCATTTACTACTGAAACACCTACCCCGTGTAAACCTCCAGAAACTTTATAAGAGTCTTTATCAAATTTACCACCGGCACCAATTTTAGTCATTACAACTTCCAAAGCCGAAACACCTTCTTTTTTGTGCATACCAACTGGAATACCACGACCGTTATCTTTAACTGAAACTGAATTGTTTTCATTAATAATAACATCTATTGTATCGCAATGACCTGCCATAGCTTCATCAATAGAGTTGTCAACTACTTCATATACTAAATGGTGTAATCCTCTTACTCCAACATCACCAATATACATTGATGGACGCATACGAACATGCTCCATTCCTTCTAATGCTTGAATACTATCAGCAGTATAATTTTGCTTATTTACTTCTTCGCTCATATTTTTATATTTAACTAATTATTCATTTTTTGTGTAACACACAAATATAATTATTTGGCTAAGTTTAAAAATGGCTTTTTAAAAGTGTATTGACTAAGTTATTAACAAAATGCAAAGTGTTATAAGAGTGGCTTAAAAGCTTTTAAAATGCGTTTAGCTGTATTTTTGGTTTTGAATTTGATTTAGCGAAATTATAATTACACAAAAATCGTTTAGTGGCTTTTATTTTGAAGCAAAAAAAATGGGTATTTGTTGTTGTGGCAACTTTTTTTGCTCTAATCTTCAGATTTTAAACCCTAAATTATTACAAGAAATGGTAATTGAAATCATTAAATGTTAGTTTGTTGAGAAAAAATGTCATAAAGTATTTGTACTGTTTAGAATAATATTATTTTTGCGGATGCAACATCAGGTACTTATTTTAGATTTCGGTTCGCAATACACGCAGTTGATTGCCCGTAGAGTTAGGGAATTGAACATTTTTTGTGAAATTTTCCCATACAACAGTAAAAGTTTTAACGTAGAAGATTACAAAGCTGTAATTCTTTCAGGAAGTCCATTTTCGGTAAGAGCGGAGGATGCACCACACCCAGATTTATCTAAAATTAAAGGAAAACTACCTTTGTTAGGTGTTTGTTATGGCGCACAATTTGTTGCTCATAATTTTGGTGGTGAAGTAGGAGCTTCAAACACTCGCGAGTATGGAAGAGCAAATTTAAACTTTATAAAACCTAAGGAATTATTTTTTGAAGGTGTAAATGAAGGTAGTCAGGTTTGGATGAGCCACAGTGATACCATTGTGAAATTACCTGAAAACTGTGAATTAATTGCGAGTACGCTTGATGTTAAAAATGCTGCATTTAAAATTTCAGACGAAAAAACATATGGAATTCAATTTCATCCAGAAGTTTATCATTCGAAAGATGGTTTAACCATTCTAAAAAACTTTTTGGTAAATATTGCTGGAGTTGAGCAAAGCTGGACGCCGACTTCTTTTGTTGAAACAACGGTAAAAGAATTGCGTGAGAAAATTGGAAATGACAAGGTAGTTTTAGGTTTATCGGGTGGAGTAGATTCTACAGTTGCAGCTACTTTATTAAGTAAAGCAATTGGAACTAATTTGTATTGTATTTTTGTGAATAATGGTTTATTGCGCAAAAATGAGTTTGAAAATGTACTGGATCAATACAAACATATGGGATTGAACGTAAAAGGTGTTGACGCTTCGGCACGTTTTTTGAAAGAACTGGCAGGAGAATCAGATCCTGAAGGAAAACGTAAAATTATTGGTCGTGTTTTTATAGAAGTTTTTGATGATGAAGCGCATTTAATTCAAGACGTAAGCTGGTTGGCTCAAGGCACTATTTATCCTGATGTTATTGAATCGGTTTCAGTATCAGGTGGTCCTTCAGCAACTATAAAATCACATCACAATGTGGGAGGTTTACCAGATTTTATGAAGTTAAAAATTGTAGAGCCTTTAAAAATGCTTTTTAAAGATGAGGTAAGAAGAGTAGGTGCTTCATTGGGGATTGATGCTGAATTATTAGGTCGTCATCCTTTTCCAGGACCAGGTTTGGGTATTCGAATATTAGGTGATATTACCGCTGAAAAAGTTAGAATGTTACAAGAAGTAGATCATATATTTATTCAAGGCTTAAAAGATGACGGTTTGTACGATGGTGTTTGGCAAGCAGGAGCAATGTTATTACCAGTCAATTCAGTAGGGGTAATGGGTGATGAAAGAACTTATGAAAAAGCAGTGGTTTTAAGAGCTGTTGAATCTACAGATGGAATGACGGCCGATTGGGTAAATTTACCTTATGAGTTTTTGCAAAAAACCTCCAATAAAATAATAAATGGTGTAAAAGGCGTTAATAGAGTAGTATATGATATTAGTTCTAAACCACCGGCAACTATTGAATGGGAATAAAATCGCTTTTAAATTAAAGTTAAATTCATGAAAAAAATAAAGCTTTTTATAGCACTTCTTTCACTGTTTACAGTAATTATTACAGCACAGCAAAAAAAATATATTTCTTATGAAGTTAAACATGGTGAAACTTTAAAAAGTATAGCCGACGACTATAATATATCAACTAAAGATTTATCTAATCTAAATCCAAGTGTAAGTCGCAGACCGGTTATGGGTACAATTATAATTGTTCCAAATAAAAATTATGGCAATCCTGTTTCTACTACTGTAATTAATGAAGGTAACAAACAAGTAGCAAATAGTTCAGATTTGTATGTGGTTCAGCCAAAAGAAACCTTATATGGAATTTCAAAAAAGTTTGATATTTCAATAGAAGAGTTACAAGCGGCAAACCCACAATTGGTTGATGGGTTAAAAATTGGTATGGGATTAAAAATTCCAAAACAAGGTAATTTAGAAACAGCGTCTTTTGATAATTACAAAATGCATACTGTAGTTAAAGATGATACTGTTTATAATTTAACAAAACGATACAATATTTCAGAAGCCGATTTATATGCGCTTAATCCAGTTTTAAAAAATGGTTTAAAATTGGGAATGGAACTGAAAATAAAACCAATTGAAACAAATAAAGCAGCAGTTGAAAACACTAAAATAACTTCAGATGAGAAAATCTTTGGAAATGGTAACAGTATAATTTTTGAAGAAAATTTAAATTTCAAAAAAGAGATTCAATTGGCCATCATATTGCCTTATCAGTTAAACAAGTTGAATGATTCTTTAATAGATCAAAGTTTTGCAAAAAACAATTTATTAAACATTGCAATGGATTTTCATTTAGGTGCAAAAATGGCGATAGATTCTTTAGAGGAAAAAGGATTGAAAATAAATGTTAAGTATTTTGATTCTGAAAATTCAGAACAAAAATTACAACTTTTGGCAAGTAGAAACCAAAACTTTAATTCGGCGGATTTAATTATTGGTCCATTATTTTTTGACAATGCTGATTGGCTTTCTACTCGTGTTAAAACTACAGTTGTAGCGCCGCTATATTCAAAAAAGCAAGATGCCGTAAATAGAGACAATCTTATTAAAACTGCACCAAGTGCTCTGTTGAATCAGCAAAAATTATTAGCGTATTTGAAAGCTAATTACAATGGTGAAAATGTGGTTGTAGTGAATGATGGTTTGGCAGAAACGCAATCGCAGCTTTGGCAAATTGTAAATAGTATTAATAAGTTTGAAGGTATCAATACAGTTGCCGTAATTAAACCTGAAAAGGGTTATATAAACCGTTCAGTATTTATTTCAAAAATAAATTCTGCTGCAAAAAATTGGGTTATTATTTTAAGTGATGATAATGTTACAACATCAGCCACAATTAACAGTTTAAAAAGTATTTCTAATGATGTGGAAATTGATTTATTTGCGTTAAATAAAGGCAAAAATTTTGATACTATTGATAATACACTTTTAGGGAAATTTAACTTCACATTTCCAACGTCAGAATTTATAGATACTGATGCTGCTGGTGTAAATGAATTTTACAATGCTTTTAAGAAAAAAAACAATGCATTCCCTTCAAAATATGCATTGCGAGGCTTTGATGTAACTTATGACGCTCTGATTAGGTTTGCAAGTAACGGTGATTTTGAAGATGCTTTAATTTCAGGTCAGTCAATTAGAGTTTTATCAGTATTTGATTATAAGAAAAACACCATAGGAAATCTTGAAAATAATGGCTTGTTTTTAATTCGATACAACGAAGATTTAACGTTTACTATTGTTGAATAAATTAGCATGGATATTTTTCTTTTAATAATTGGGTTTTTACTTATTATTATAGGTTTAGCAGGTTCGTTGTTACCAGTTTTACCAGGACCTTTGGCAAGTTGGGTGGGTTTGTTATTGTTGTATTTAACAAAAACAATTCCAACAGATTGGACTTTTTTGGGTGTAACTTTTGCGATTGCAATATTAATTACCATTGTTGATAATTTTATACCAGCCATTGGTACTAAAAAATTTGGCGGCAGTAAATTTGGAGTAACAGGAGCTGTTGTTGGTCTGGTTATAGGATTGTTTTTCGGTCCTTTTGGAATTGTACTTGGCCCGTTTATAGGTGCTTTTATTGGAGAATTGTTAAATGACAGTAAAGATGTAAATAAAGCGTTAAAGGCTGCTTTTGGCTCATTTATTGGTTTTCTGGCTTCAACTTTATTAAAATTTATTGCAGCATTGATATTTGCAGGCTTGTTTATTGCTAAATTTTGGGAATATAAAGCAGCTTTTTTTAGTTTCTAACAAAATAAATTGTCTAAAAATAAAAAAAGCGTCCCGTATTTCGGGAAGCTTTCCATTGGTTTAAAAAACCTAGACGCCTTTTAAAGCGTCAAACAACACAACTAAACTGCCTTTCGACAGTATGCAAATATATACATTTTTCTTTAAGTATTTATTCTAAACACTTTTTCTCACTAAATTATTTAATTTTCTGAATTGATTGTATCTTTGGCAACTGTAAATTAAAAGGAACTAATAAAAATCGCATTATGCAATTATCACCACTTGAAATAATTAGAAGAGAATCACTTCAAAAACTTCGTGAATTAGGCATCAATCCATATCCGGCTGAAGAATTTAAAACTACTACAACTATCAACGAAATATTATCAAAATTTGATGATTTTGAAGGGAAAGAAGTTGTGCTGGCTGGAAGAATGATGAGTAGAAGAATTATGGGGAAAGCTTCTTTTGCGGAATTAAAAGATGCCAGCGGAAGAATGCAAATTTACATCAATCGCGATGAAATATCTTCAGACTCAGATGGAACTATGTACAATACGGTATTCAAAAAATTATTGGATATGGGCGATATTATTGGAATTAGAGGTGAAGTTTTTAAAACAAAAGTTGGTGAAGAATCTGTTAATGTAAAAGAACTAACCTTGCTTTCTAAAAGTTTACGTCCCTTACCTGTTGTAAAAACTGATGCCGATGGAAAAATACATGATGCCTTTGCGGATGCTGAACAAAGATACAGAAGAAGATATGTAGATTTAATTGTAAATGATCACGTAAAAGAAACCTTTATAAAACGCACAAAAATTACAAATTCTATGCGTGAGTTTTTTAACAATCGTGGTTATTTAGAAGTTGAGACGCCTATTTTACAGCCAATTCCTGGTGGTGCTGCAGCTCGTCCATTTATGACACATCACAATGCTTTGGATATGCCTTTGTATTTACGTATTGCCAATGAATTGTATTTAAAAAGATTGATTGTTGGTGGTTTTGATGCTGTTTATGAGTTTGCAAAAGATTTCAGAAATGAAGGAATGGACAGAACTCACAATCCAGAATTTACAGTAATGGAATTGTATGTTGCTTACAAAGATTACAACTGGATGATGAATATGACTGAAGAGTTGTTGGAGAAAATATCTATGGATACCAACGCAACTACTGAAGTTATGATTGGTAAAAATAAAGTAAGTTTTAAAGCTCCTTACCCAAGAGTTCCAATTTTAGAAGCCATAAAAATTCATACAGGTTTTGATGTTTCAGGAATGAAGGAAGACGAGTTAAGAAACGTTTGTAAAAAAGTTGGAATTGATGTTGATGAAACCATGGGAATTGGAAAAATGATAGATGAATTGTTTGGTGAGAAATGTGAACATCATTATGTACAACCAACATTTATTACCGATTATCCGAAAGAGATGAGTCCGTTAACAAAAGAACACCGTACAAATCCAGATTTAACAGAGCGTTTTGAGTTAATGGTGAATGGTAAAGAATTGGCAAATGCTTATTCTGAGTTAAATGATCCAATAGATCAGCGTGAACGTTTTGAAGATCAAATGAAATTGTCTGCCAAAGGAGATGACGANGCTATGTTTATNGANCAAGATTTTATTAGAGCATTGGAATATGGAATGCCACCAACATCGGGTATTGGAATTGGAATTGACCGTTTGGTCATGTTTATGACCAATAATGCTTCCATTCAAGAAGTGCTATTNTTCCCTCAAATGAAACCAGAGAAAAAAGCACCTTCAGTTGAATTAAATGAGGATGAAAAAGTTTTATTGGAATTGTTAAAATTGAATACGCCAATTTTATTAAACGATTTAAAAACAAAAAGTGGTTTCAGTAATAAAAAATGGGATAAAACCTTAAAAGGCTTAATAAAACACAACTTAGCAAAATTGAATAATACCGAAGAAGGTTTGTTTGTTGAGGTAGTTTAAATTAGAACGTCACTTTGAGCCTGTCTGCCGACACGAAGGCTTGTAAAGGAGTTTGTCATATAAAAAGGAATTACAATTAAGTAATTCCTTTTTAATTTACAGCCAAAAAAACCACTTCAATCAATATTAAAGTGGTTTTCTTAATTCTAATTTTTTTTAATCCGGTTAGAATTTAACCCCATTTTTTACCAAGATTAGCAAGATCTGCCCCCATTAAATCTTCTGGTGTCATTGCAATTCTAAATTCACAATCAGCATCAAAATTTAAAAACCAAGGCTCAACAATCGCCGGAATTGCCGAAGCGCTAGGTACATCAATAATCATAATTGCACCTCGGTTTCCGTTAATTTCCGTAAAGTAAATACTTTCAGGCTTAGTATCCTCAATAATACGCCCCATAAGCTCTCCAACTGTTCCGTCTACAACCATTGAATTGAAGGGTTCAACTGGTAAAATAACATTAACTAACATTCTCATAACTTTCAAATTTATAATTAGTAGACTTTAAATTTACAAAATAAAACAATCAATTTCAATCATTAATTGTTAATATTGAGGTGGTTGTGTAAGAAATGAACTCACCAATCCTATATAGCAACTTAAAAGCTAAAAGTGGTTTCAGTAATAAAAAATGGGATAAAACCTTAAAAGGCTTAACAAAACACAACTTGACAAAAGTGAATAGAACAGAAGAAGGTTTGTTTGTGTTAGATAGGCGAGAGTTATTTATATTTAAAAAGTCGTAAAATTATTTAGATAAAATATTGTAAATTAACTTTTTATATGTAAAATAAATTATGAAAGCAATTGTTGATGTTTTGTATTTTCGTTCAATAACCTTAATTATTTTATTCATTATTTCAATAGGTTGTAGTAAGGATGATGAATTAACTCAAATAAATAATGATGGCTCCGGAGGTATTTCTTGTAAGGTTAATGGTAATGTATTAACCTCAATGAGTAAAAAAGACAATTTTTGTAAGTTTGAAGTGTTAAAAAATGGTGTAACAACATTTCAGGTTGGATATTCAAGGGACAAACACAGCAATGATTTTAGTTTTGAAATGATAAATATAGTAGCGTACAATATTAATTTTGAGAAATTAGAAGGCACAACCTTTGTTTTAAAAAATAAAGCTAATCAGGAAAGCTATGGAAACTATATAAAAGTTGAAGGTTTTGAAAATAATTTCAGTACAAATTCAACGGTGAATGGGGAACTAGAAATTTTATATTATGATAAAATCAATAAAACAATAGCTGGAATATTTTGGTTTGATTCGATTAATAAAGATGGTGATTATAAAAAAATAAGAGACGGAAGATTTGATCTTTTTGTTGATTAAATTTAATTGAACTTTTTGAATAAGCATTTAAGAAGCGTTATTTGAAATTAATTAAACAGCTTTAAAATCTAATTATAATTGAAAAGGAATTACATAATGGTAGTTCCTTTTTTTTTTTTTTTTTTAGTATTAAAACTTGCTAAATAAAGTAAAATTCAAATCGTATAAATTCCATATCTTCGGCAACTATAATTAATAGAAAATATATGTTTCAAAAATTAAAAGGTTTTACGCGTGCTTTTTGGACTGCCAACATTGTTGAGCTTCTTGAAAGAGCAGCTTATTATGGCGTATTTATTGTAATAACACTTTATTTATCAAGAATTTTAGGTTTTTCCGATGTTGAAGCAGCATTAATTTCGGGGGTGTTTTCAGGTGGTTTGTATTTATTACCAACTTTTACTGGAGCATTGGCCGATAAAATAGGTTTTAAATATTCTTTAATAATTGCTTTTGCACTACTCACCATTGGGTATTTTGGCTTGGGTATTTTACCAACAATTTTAGAATCTATTGGACTAGTTGACTACTCAGGTGATATTGAATTTACCGGTTTGTTAGGGTCTGTTGAACGATGGGCCATTGCACCAATTATGGTGGTGATTATGATTGGTGGTTCATTTATAAAGTCGGTAATTACAGGCACAGTTGCTAAAGAAACTACTGAAGCAAATAGAGCGGCAGGTTTTTCTATTTTTTATATGATGGTGAACATTGGAGCCTTCTCTGGAAAAACTATTGTTAAACCTTTACGTGTTGCAATGGGAGATATGGGCTTGGTTTACCTGAATTATTTTTCAGCAGGTATGACGCTTTTAGCGTTGATAATGATTGTTTTCTTTTATAAAAGTGCAAAACATCAAGGTGAAGGGAAATCATTTAATGAAATTTGGATTGCCTTGGTAAAAGTATTAACCAACGGAAGATTGATAACACTTATTTTAATTATTACGGGGTTTTGGATGGTGCAACATCAATTATATGCAACTATGCCAAAATATGTGCTTAGAATGGCAGGTGAAAATGCATCTCCATCGTGGTATGCAAACGTTAATCCGCTAACAGTTGTGCTTACAGTTACTTTGGTAACAAGGTTAATGGCTAGTAAAACACCGTTGTTTTCTATGACTATTGGTATGTTTATTATGCCATTCTCGGCTATCGCAATGGCATCTGGAAATTGGTTTGGTAATGCTGAAATTGATTTAGGTTTTATAAGTATGCATCCAATTGCGTTGATGATGATTGCTGGTATTGTTTTACAAGGCTTGGCAGAATCCTTTATTTCACCTCGTTTTTTACAGTTTTTCTCTTTACAAGCACCAAAGGGAGAAGAGGGTATGTATTTAGGATTTAGCCATTTACACTCCTTTATTTCATCTATCTTAGGGTTTGGATTATCAGGTTATTTGTTGTCTAAATATTGCCCTGAACCAAAATTGTTTGAAAGTCATGAAGCTTGGGAAGCAGCCTCAGTGAATGCACATTATATTTGGTATTATTTTGCTGCAATTGCTATGGTTTCTGCAATTTCATTAATTATTTATGGAAAAGTGATTCAAAGATTGGATGCAAAAGCAGCTAAAATTTAAATTAAAAAGTACTTATTAAAGGTTTTTTAGTTCAGCTAAAAACAAGAATTCTTATAAATATGATAAAAGGAATTACTTAATTGTAGTTCCTTTTTTTATGATAAAATATAAGAATTAAATTTTATTGACCTTATACATAGTCTATTACTTATCTATATTCGCTGTTATAATCAAATAAAAAACTATCTTTATTTCTCCCAAGCTAAATAATTTTTTTATGAAGTTTACATATGCCATTTCTTTGAGTAGAACACCATTTTCTAAAAACAGATTTCTTTTAATAATATCCAGCTTATTTTTAATTTTCAGTATAATTACCTTTATTGGAACTACCGATTTAGCCAATTGGCTTTTAGAAAATACACTTGTTTTTATATTCATAATTGTTATAATTTCAACGTATAAGAAGTTTCAATTTAGTGACCTTAGTTATTTACTCATTTTTGTTTTTTTGTTACTCCATGTTTATGGCGCGGAGTACACTTATGCTGAAAATCCATTTGGATATTGGCTGAAGGATGTTTTAAATTTACAAAGAAATCAATACGATAGAATTGTACATTTTAGTTTTGGCTTTTTATTGGCCTACCCATTGCGTGAACTTTTTTTAATTGGTTTTCAATTTCCAAAGGGGGTTGCTTGGATACTTCCTATTGAAATAACATTGTCGATTGGTGCATTTTATGAACTCATAGAATGGGCTGTGGCAGATTTATTTTTTAAAGAACAGGGTATGGCTTATTTAGGTACTCAAGGAGATGTTTGGGATGCGCAAAAAGATATTTTCTTGGCATTTATTGGTGCTGTTATAGCTACTACAATTATTTCAATAATTAAAAAACTGGGATGTTTTAATATAAAAATAAAAGGGGAGGAGTAATTTCAAAAAAAGGAATTAAGTAACTGTAGTTCCTTTTTTGTTATATTGAAAAGGGTTTTAAAGCTAAAATATGTAATATTTCATAAGTTTTATAGTGATAATCTTAAAAATACACGCTATAATTTTGATTATTAATAAATTTTGCTATATTTGATTACCTACTAACTGAACCTAGATCTTAAATAAAAAGTTTTATCCTTCTTATTTATTATAATTTTTAACTCCATAAAAATTTTCACTTTTAAAATGTTGTGCAATTAATTATTGTACAATGAAATAACTAACTAATTTTTTTATTATGATTAAAAAATCAATTTCAATTATGACGTTGCTTCTTATGGTATTTGGTACTTTCCTTTCTGTTGAAGCACAAGACAAAGACTATGTTATGTGGGAAAGCATAACAATTACTCCTGACAATACCAAACTTAAAATTTTAGGAGAAAATATGCGAAAGCACAATCAGACCTATCATAAAGAAGGCCCTTATAAAGCGTATGTGTATAATATTTCAACAGGTCCAAATATTGGACAAATTGTTTGGGAAATGGGACCGCTAACCTATTCACATTTAGACGGAAGACCTTCTGAAGGTGGCCATGACGATGACTGGAGGGATAATATTATGCCTTATGTTAAAAAAATGTCTAATGGGGAATATTGGAAAAAAGACAAAGAACTTTCAAATACAGCTATGTTAGACCCAAATTCAGTATCTCACCCTTTATTGTCAATAAGATATTTTGAAGTTGTTAAAGGTGAAGGTCACAATGTTAATGGTTTATTAACACAGATTAGTAAAGCAGTGAAAGCAATGGATGGAGAAAATCCTTGGAGTGTTTATTATAATGAGTTTCGTCAGGGAGATATTGGCAGACATATAGCTACCGTAGATTCTTATAAAAACTGGGCTGAATTAGACAAAGAAGGTAATTTTAAAGAAGCTTTTATTAAAGTTAACGGAAAAGATTCTTGGGAACCATTTTTAGAAAATATGAATGATTCTTTTTCAAATAGCTGGGATGAGATATGGACATTTAACGCAACACTAAGTGGTCATAAATAATTTTTTTTTATGAAGTAGGTATATAATTTATTGCTGAATTTATTTCAGAATAGCAACATATTAAAAAAGGAATTACTTAATTGTAGTTCCTTTTTTGGTTTTTAAGAATTCTAGCATTCCAAATCCATTTATTTAACAAATCATTAACAAAAAATAAGAACTTGTGTAATTTTTGTAACACGATAATTAAATGATAATTGGTTAATTTTAACAACTCAATTTATTAAAAAAAGTTTTCTTAAATCAACCCAATTATGAATAAATATTATAAATCTATCAAACTAAAATCTATAATGATTTTTAGTATTATTATTGCAGTAACGAGCTGTAAACAAAATAAAGAACAAGAACCTATGTTAACAAACAATATTTTAGTGGAAGAATGGTCAGGACCTTATGGAGGAGTACCAGCTTTTGATAAAATGAATATTGAAGATATAAAAAGTGCATTTGAATTTGGAATGTCAGAAAAACTTAAAGAGATTAATGCAATTGCGAGTAATTCAGAAGCCCCTACTTTTGAAAATACGATAGTTGCTATGGAAAAATCAGGTGAAACACTTGATAGGGTTTATAAGTACTATGGAATATGGAGTAGCAATATGTCTACACCAGAATTTAGAGTTATTCAAGGTGAAATGGCTCCAATATTATCAGAATTTAATTCTAAGATTTCTCAAAATAAAGAATTGTTCATCCGTATAAAAACAGTTTACAACAACTCTTTAGAAAATCCACTTGAACCAGATCAACAGCGTGTTGTTCAGCTTGTTTATGAAGATTTCGCTATGGATGGTGCTGAATTAGACGAGGCAAAAAAAGTGCGTTATGCCGAAATTAATAAAGAACTTTCTACTTTATATACCAATTTTTCGAACAATATTTTAGCTGATGAAGAAAACTACGTGGTTTATTTAACAAAAGACCAGTTGAGTGGTATGTCTGAATCAATGATTAAATCTGCTGAGAAAATCGCTACAGATAAAGGAAAAGAAGGAATGTATGCAATCACCAATACAAGGTCTTCAATGGATCCTTTTTTAACCTATTCAAATGAAAGAAAATTGAGAGAACAAGTTTGGAAAAACTATTATTCTCGGGGTGATAATGGAGATCAGTTTGACAATAACGAAAACATTGTTAAAATTCTTAAACTTAGAAAAGAGCGTGTTGCATTGTTAGGTTTTGACAATTATGCCGATTGGCGTTTGCAAAATAGAATGGCAAAAACACCTGAAAATGCAATTGCTTTATTGAATGCTGTTTGGCCATCAGCAATTGCAAGAGTAAAAGAAGAGGTTGCTGATATGCAGGCTGTAGCAAATAACAATGGAGACAATATTACTATTGAACCTTGGGATTACAGATATTATGCTGAAAAAGTAAGAAAAGAAAAATACGATTTAGATTCTGATGAAGTAAAACAATACCTTCAGTTAGATAAATTAACACAGGCTATATTTTTTGTAGCAGGAGAAATATTTAATTACAATTTTGTGCCAGTAGCAGAAGGTACAGTTCCAGTATTTCAAGAAGATGTAAAGGTCTGGGAAGTAACCAATAAAACTTCAGGAGAGCATGTTGGTTTATTTTATTTAGATCCGTATTCAAGAGCAGGGAAAAAATCTGGAGCTTGGGCAACAATGTACAGAAGCTATGCTACGTTTGATGGCAAAAAAACAGTTTTGGCTTCAAATAATTCAAATTTTGTAAAGCCTGCTTCTGGAGAACCTACTTTGGTTTCCTGGGATGATGCAACTACTTTTTTACACGAATTTGGACATGCCTTACATTTCTTTTCAGCTGAAGTAAGATATCCAACTTTAAACAGTGGGGTTAGAGATTATACAGAGTTTCAATCACAAGTATTAGAACGTTGGCTGTCAACAGATAAAGTGATTGATCAGTTTTTGGTACACTATAAAACAGGCAAACCAATGCCTAAAGATTTAATTGCTAAAATTAAAAAAGCTTCGACCTTTAATCAGGGATTTTCAACAACCGAATATTTGGCTTCAGCAATTATGGATATGAAACTACATATGGCAGATCCAACAAACATGGATGTTGATGCTTTTGAAAGAGAAACTTTAACTACTATGGGTATGCCTAAAGAATTGGTAATGCGTCATCGTACACCACATTTCGGACATGTATTTTCGGGAGAAGGTTACGCGACTGCTTATTACGGTTATATGTGGGCTGATGTTTTAACAGCCGATGCTGCTGAAGCTTTTGCACAAGCTCCTGAGGGTTTTTATGACAAAGATTTAGCGGCCAATATGGTGAAATATTTGTTTGCACCTAGAAATGCTGTTGACCCTGCAGAAGCTTACAGAAATTTTAGAGGTAGAGATGCCACTATTGATGCTTTAATGCGCGATCGTGGATTTCCTGTTTCAACTAAATAATTAAATAAAAAATGTCAAGTCCTAAATAACCGATACAGATTATTAAAGGATTAAATTTAATAATTAAAGCTGAACAATGTAACATTGTTCAGCTTTTTTGATTTATATATTTTTCTTTTGAGTTTATCTTGTTTGTGCATTTGAAATAGATTTCACCTGTTTTTATTCAAAATTTGAATGTTAATTCTTTTTTTTATTTGCTTAATAATTAGTAACTTGTGTAGTCAAATATGGAATTTATTTTAAATTTGTTAGCCATGAAAAAACAAGCTGTAATATTTTTAAAAACTGCATTGATAATACCTATTTTAACACTCTTTTTTATTGTCGGATTTCATCAAAAAACCTTTTCTTCAAATAGTATATTAAATGATACAATAGGTTATAATAGTTATAAAGGTATTGTTGTAGATGGAAAAACCAAAGAAGCATTGGTATTTGCTTCAATTTCGGTTAATGAAACAAATATTAGTACAGTAGCCAATTCAAAAGGGGAATTTTTATTAAAAATCCCAAAAAAAGATCGTAAAAACAGTATAACAGTTTCATTTTTAGGTTATACAAGCAAGGTAATTAATTTGTCTGATTTCAATAAAGATAAAACAATTATTAGTTTAGAAACTTATATTGAAGAACTTTCAGAAGTAAAAATAACAGTTAAAGACGCTCCAACTCTAATTAAAGAAGTTTTAAAACGCAGAGGTCAGAATTACTTTTCAGAGAATACAATAATGACTGGGTTTTATAGAGAAACCATAAAAAAACGCAGTACATACGTGTCACTTTCCGAAGCCATTGTTGTTATAAATAAGCAACCTTATACTGTTGAAAGAAAGGATATTTTACAACTTTACAAATCGCGTAAAAGCACAGATTATAATAAATTAGATACTATCGCATTAAAACTTAAAGGAGGTCCGTTTAATACCATTCATTTGGATGTTATGAAAAATCCAGATTTGCTTTTAACAGATGATATTTTTAATAATTACAATTTCACCTTTGATACTTCAACAAAAATAGATAATAGAGTAGTTTATGTGGTGAATTTTAAGCAAAAACCATCAGTAGCAGATCCATTATTTTTTGGAAAATTATTTATTGATGCGCAAACATTGGCATTAACAAGTGCTCAATTTCAACTTAATTTATCAGATCCACAGAAAGCAAGTGAGTTTTTTATTTTAAAGAAACCACAGAGTGCAAGTGCAATGCCAATTGAAGCAACCTACTATGTAGATTATAAAGAAAAAGATGGAAAATGGTACTTTAGTTATAGTAGAATTCAGCTTGGATTTAAAATAGACTGGAATAAAAAAATATTTAACTCAATCTATCATACCACCATGGAAATGGCAATTACAGATTGGGAATATGACACTTTAGATAATACTGTTAAATATAGAGATCGCTTAAAACAATCAGTAATTATGAGTGATGAGGCATCTGGATTTAGTGACCCAGAATTTTGGGGAGAATACAATGTAATTGAACCTGAAAAACCTATAGAATCTGCAATTAGAAAGATTCAAAAACAGTTAGAAAAAATAAAGTAATAAAATTATTATAGAAAAATAAAATCCGTTTAATTCAAGATTAAACGGATTTTATAATATTTTTTTTTAAAAATTAAATTTTCTTCAATTGATCTTTTAGCATTTTTACCTGATCTTTTAAAACACCTTGTGTGTCTAATTTTTTAGCTTCATTCAATAGCATAGTTGCTTCTCGTTTACGTCTTTTAGACATTGCAATTCCTGCCAATTGTAATTTAGCCATCGCAATATCATGTTTCATGCTTAAACCTAAACTCAATGCTTTTTTAAAGAATTTTTCAGCCTGAGTTAAATTTGTTTGAGATACCATAATTCCTTGTAAAAAATTATAATAACCTTCTTGTTTTTGAACTAAAGCTGTATGTGGGTTTTTTATATATGCTAACCATTTACTTGCGCCTGCAAAATTCTGTTTTCTTAATTGCCAGAATGCCAGTAAAATAAATTCATTTTTGAAGTAAAACAGCACAAAAATACCCGCTAATAAAATCAATGAAATTCCATTCATAATGTTTCCATCAACAAATTGAAATACTGACCAAATTAAAATTCCTCCTGCTATTACTAATTTTATATATTTATTAAACATTGCTACTTATTTTTTATAGTCTGCAAAGTTACAATATTGCAACGGTTATACTTATTTTTTATAGTATTTTTTAAATTTAATATAAGCAAATATTGAAAGCACAGCTACTATTGCAATTGAATAATAAACAAAAGTAGGTGTAATTGCTTTATCTCCACTTGCATATGAATGCAATCCTGATAAATAGAAGTTTACTCCAAAATAAGTCATTAAAATAGATGCAAAAGCAGCTATAGACATTAAGTTAAAGGTAAATTTACTTCTCAATCCAGGAACCAAACGTAAATGCAATACAAAAGCATAAATCATAATACTAATCAACGCCCAAGTTTCTTTAGGATCCCAACCCCAATAACGTCCCCAGCTTTCGTTAGCCCACTGTCCTCCTAAAAAGTTACCAATGGTTAACATCACTAAACCTACTGTTAATGCCATTTCATTGATAATAGTAATTTCTTTAATCATATTACCAACTTTGGCTTTGTTCTTTTTAGTGGTTAATACCATAAGAATTAAAGAAACCAATCCTAAAATCATACCCAAAGCAAACGGACCGTAACTAGCTACAATAATGGCAACGTGAATCATGAGCCAATACGAATTTAATACAGGTTGTAGATTTGCAATTTCAGGATCCATCCAGTTCCAGTGTGCAACCATTAAAATGAATGCTGTTAAAAAAGCAGTGGCAGCAATGGTCATAGACGATTTTCTTCCAAAAATTAAGCCAAATAACATAGTTGCCCAAGCAACATAAATCATGGATTCGTAAGCATTACTCCAAGGAGCGTGACCACTTACAATCCAACGTGCAATTAAGCCGCCAGTATGCATTAAAAATAAGGCAATAATAATAGCAATACTTCCTTTAATTAAAAAGTTAATGGTTTTGTTATTATTGAAAATTTGAAATATGACAAAGAAAAACATCAAGGTTCCGATGTACATATAATAGCTATACAATTTTTTGAAAATATCATATTTGTTGTATGCTATTTCAATATCAATTTTGTGTTCAGAAGGATAAACAGCATTTCCGTATTTCTTTTGAAAAGTGATAATGCCTTCTAATATTTCATTAGAAGTAGTATAATTATTTGTGGTTTTTGCTTCTGCTAAAGTTTGGATATAAACAGGTAAAATTTGACGGACAAATACTGAATCCTGTCCTTTGAAATTTGCCTGGTATAAATCGTTATGAGAAATCCATTTGTTATTAGCATCATTAGGTATAGGGAAAATTCTAAGCACATCACCAGTAATTGCAGAATATAACAAATTCACTCTTTTGTCAACATTAATTACATCTTTTTCAAACTTACTTTTTATAGCATTTTTTTGTGCTTCGGCTTGTAATTCCCCCAATTTATAATTTCCTTTTTCATCAAAACAATTTGACAATGCAGCATATTTTTGATCGTGAGGTATACCTAAAACATCTCTTAATTTAGTGTTTCCAGTTTCTACAAAAATAATAGGAATTTGAAACCATATTCTAGGATTTTGTTGAATGGATAAAAATACTTGGGTAGCATTCATATCTTCATAAGTGTCATGTTTACTAACTTTACGTAACAATTCAGAAGCATAAGTATGTACTGGTTTCATTCTTCCTCCAGCATCTTGAATTACAACTTTACTAAACTTTTCGGCATGTGTTTTATCAATTAAATTTGCATTTAATGCAGAATCTATTTGCTTTTCAGTAATGGCATGATTGTGTTCTTGAGAAAAAGCAATGGTTGAAATTAACAATATAGCAATAGTTGTTAAAGTTGCTTTTTTCTTTCTAAGTTTTTGTAAACTTTTTCTAAGGAAATCAAATCGGGTATGTGGCATAAAAATAATTAAAATCAGTCCGGCATATAATAGGAAATAGCCAATGTAAGTAATGGTTGAACCCCAAAAATCATGATTTACGGATAAATGAGTTTCCTCA
>BS_KBA_SWE02_21mDRAFT_10000016_pt1 | contig 55954 bp, 48 predicted proteins | sample BalSeasSWE02_21m_FD_9196 | JGI IMG/M metagenome (IMG submission 9196)
GTGACGCTATCCCGCCAGTTAAGCTACTAATTTCTTCATCTTCAATATTGAAAGGTGCCCCATACCCTTCCTCAAAAATAAGTTGTCTTCGAATATGTTCAGGAAGTCTATTTAAATGTTCCGGATGAATAGGCACGCGTCTTTCATCTTCTTTCTTTGAAGTTCCAATAACTCCCATTTTTAATAAAGCCATGTGTTTTTTGAATTGAAACGAATTGCAGAGTAATGAAATAAGCAAAGCGTAAGATTAAAATTACCATTAGATAGTTATTTTCTAGCAATCAGGCATTAAGTTAACCACTAGGGTTTCATTAATCAAAATAAAGGCTTATGAAGAAAGCCTCAGCATTTCGCGGAAGTGCTGCGAAAGGATAATTAATATCAACAGATAAACAATACTTTTTCAAAGATAGCTTATTAAAAACCATTTAGGAGAGAATATCAAAGTAATAACCTCTAAAAAAGAAAACTAAGGTCTTTTTGACTAGAACTGTTCGCTGAAAGTTTTGAATTAGAAACTATTGTCCAAACCGTGAAAAAATTATTGCTCTTTTTCGACTTAATCAAAGTTCATTGCTGCTTCGCTACATCTGATTTTCCCACTGAAAATCCTCGCACACAAAAACCACAGCCATCTATAGAAACAAGTTGCGCAGCATAAATGAATAGGAGAATTATTTTCCAATATACTTCTTCATACTTACAACGTGGAAAAGAAACCTGAATTATTGCCCACATTTACCGTTTTTCCGAATATGGCTTTATTCCTCATCAAATAAAAAAGAATCAAACTATACTCCCTTAAATGAACTTTAATCAAATACAATTTAATCGACCAACAATATCCCAACAACTATGGATGGTATCAATGCACATGGCATATGGTTTCCGGTAATATTTATGAGGCAGAAGGAGTTACAGCATTCAATAATCTGTTGCAGGCATTAGAGAATCAAAAAGATTTATTGGATGATTCTACTTTTGTTACTTTGTTGGCAAAGAAGGTTCATTACAGTCCTGCGAATGTTCAATTAAAGTGGCATGAATAAAGACCAATGCTAACAATGTATTTAAAAAAACCTATTTATTGCAATACCAAAATATAATTTATAAATTTAAACGCAGCACCAAACCGAAAAGTAAAAGTGTAAAAAATTCACTATTTTTTATTTACGAGACGTTGGTGGTCTTTTGAAATAACAGAACGAAAAATCAATGTTAAAATTCTTTCAAAGAATACGATTAAAATTAATTACTGAAGGGAACCTGAAAAGATATCTAATCTATGCAATTGGAGAAATTTTACTCGTGGTAATTGGAATTCTGATTGCCTTGCAGATAAATAATATGAATGAAGAAAGAAAGCAACTTGTAAAAAGCAATGAAATACTTCTTGAGATTAAAGAAAACCTCCAATTCAATACTTCTAGGTTTATGGCTGAAATAAAAGAAGAGAAAGAGGTGATTAAGTCCATCGATCTAGTATTAGAAAATATTAATAACTATAACGGATACAATGATACATTAGACTTTCATTTTATCAATGCGACCTATTATCCTACTGCTTCAAGAAAATCTTCGGGGTATGAAACATTAAAGTCACAAGGTGTAGAACTAATCAAATCAACTACACTTAGGCAAACTATCATCAATTTATACGAAAAAACCTATAATGAATTATCAGATGTCATCAGGGAATCTGGAGCCACTCATGAGATAAATATAATTCCGCTTTTTACGGAATTATTTCTCACTCACCTGTCCGCTCCCGATCAACCATTTAAAAAGATGGGAGCAACTCCTTTTGATTATGATAAAGTAGTTCATTCACAAAAATACAGAGGTATTTTAAGTTTTTGGCGTCAAGGTAGAACGGTTGCCATTCAATTAAGACAGATTGCTATTGAAGAAAACAATAAATTAAGCGATGCCATAAATAAAGAACTTGATGAAAAATAAAATAAAACGCATACAATGAGTATAGTGAGTAATAACACTGCGGGAAACCTACGACATTCTTTAGCAAGCGTTAGTGGCCAGCTTAAAAAACACCAACTAAAATGACGGATAGAAATTATTTAAATAATTTAAGAGTTCCAACAAAAGACAATCCATTACGAATACTAATGAGTGCCTGTTTGACTGGTATTACTTGTGGTTATGATGGTAGTGCTAATGGAGAATATCCAAGTGCATTAAAGTTTTTGATTTATGATACTGTCAAAATCACGAAATTCTGTCCGGAAGAGTTCTCATTTGGATCACCAAGAGAGATGTGTGACATACACGGGGGAACAGGCATAGATGTATTGGATGGGAAGGCAAGAATTTTATCAGAAACAGGGAAAGATTGGACAGAGGGTATGATTAAAGCTTCAGAAAAAATGCTTGAAATCGCTAAAATGGAAAATATTGAAATCGCAATTCTGATGGATATAAGTGCAGCTTGCGGTAGCCAAGTAATATATGCCGGAAATAGATTTGGTGATAATAACGTTTATCAAATAGGTTCTGGGGTTAGTGCCGCACTATTGAAAAGGAATGGCTTTAATGTTATAAGCCAGCGCGACTTTGCCTCCTTAGAAATCTTGTACTCAAAAATTGACAAACAACATAAAATAGACAATTTAAAAGTTGATCACCACGAAGTTGAGTGGTATAAAAATTATTTCAAAATTTGAGAGAAGAAGAAAGCCTTGCCGTATCTTAATAATAGCTGGTTCTAACCAACTTATAAAGATTGCTGCTCCAATTTGTATCGCTCATTTCTCTTAATTTTCTACTTGCCTAAGGAAGGTAGATTCGGTTTTTATTTGTTAAAACAGTTGAATAACCTCACAACAAATCATACAAAAACGTTGGCACTCATTGAAAGCATGTCAGCAAAAATAATTGTTTACAACAGAATTCATAAAACATCATATTAATATGCTTACACAAATTAACCCTAAACTTCCAATGCGAAATAAAGCTGTGACGAAGGACTTCTATATAAATAGATTAGATTTTATTGAATTTGGAACAGGGTACTTTGACGACTATTTAATGGTGCAAAAAGACAATATTCAAATTCATTTTTTTGAGTTTAAAGAACTGAATCCAAAGAAAAACTATGGACAGGTTTATATAAGAACTGATGATATTGATAAATTTTATCGGGAATTATTGGACAATAAAACCGACATACACCCAAATGGACATTTACAAATCAAACCTTGGGGACAAAAGGAATTTTCAGTCCTTGATCCAGATAATAATTTACTTACTTTCGGGCAAAGTATGGAATGAATAATTGACAACAAAGAAAAATAACAAACCGCTAATAATGGCTATAATTCAGCGTGGATGATTCTAAATTCGTTATTATTAAACCCTAATAGGCTTTTTTAAAGGGAGAAGCATACACATATTTCCCAAGCCCAAATCATAGCGAAACCTTTGTGCCTCATTATGACCAACAAGAACTAATGATAAAGTTCAGAAGATTAACGAAACAAAATTTTGAGAAGCAGATTAAAAGGCCTGTCAGACTATATATTAAGAAAGCGTCATGCTGGGTAGCTTTTAAAAAAAATTTAACTGCATTTTGCGAAAGGAAGGTTGTACAATTGTCATTCATGACATTTATCACCTCACATCTTATAAATTGAGCTTAGATTAGCGCTTTGAATTTAGAATTATGAAGAATATTATGCTATCAATTTGCTTCCTTTTAATTTCTCTTCACAATAAGACACAGAAAGAAATAGATCTAAAACCTGAAAAAACATCAAAGTGAGATGAGACAGCAGGTAATAGTACATCATGACTAAATCCATACTAAAATCGGGTAAGCAATTATCACCGCGATCGATTCTAATCTGGCGGACCGTTCAAACTTTAGTTTGGATTGTTGGAATTTCAATTATTTTCTTTTTATTAGTTTATCCTGCTATTGGTATTCACTTATTTTGGAATATCTTAATTCCCATTGCTCCTGCTCTACTGGTAGTTGCGGTAGGAATATGGAGAAACGTTTGTCCTCTAGGATCAACCTCATTGTTCCCAAGACATATGGGCTTTTCAAAAAGAAGAAAACTAACCGTTTCACAAACAGGTAAATTTAATCTGATTGCTGTAATTGCCTTATTTCTGATAGTACCTTTACGCCATGCCATATTTGACACGAATGGATTGGCCACCGCCATATTAATAATATCCTTGGGGTTAATCGCCTTAATATTAGGATTTTTCTATGAATGGAAAAGTGCTTGGTGTTCAGGTTTATGTCCGATTCATCCAGTTGAAAAATTGTATGGTTTAAATAACAAATTATCACTACCGAACGCACATTGCAATAAATGTTATCGTTGTGTAATTCCTTGCCCTGATTCAAATCCAGGTATTGGTCCACTATCTTCAAAAAAAACCAATTATCATAAAATAACCGGATTTCTTATGGTGGGTGCATTCCCTGGATTTGTATGGGGATGGTTCCATGTTCCTGACTACAATGGAATATCTAGTATTGAACAACTTCTTACCATCTACAAGCCACCCATTCTTGGCCTTATTATTACAAGCCTTTTGTTTTTGGTATTGAAAAGAAAAATTCAGGAGAAAGTTTTAATTGCAATATTTTCTACTACTGCTGTAAGCTGTTACTATTGGTTTAGAGTACCTGCATTGTTTGGGTTTGGTCTTTTTCCGGGTGATGGAATGCTTATTGATTTGACAGGAGTATTGCCAAAATGGTCAATAACGGTTATAGTTTTAACTACTACTCTTTTCTTTTCTTGGTGGATTATTCTCAGGAAAAATAATAAAATTAGTTGGGCAAGAAGACCAACTTATGCCAGTAAATAGTATCAGTCTTTAAATATCGGTATTATAAATGAGCTTCATTAATGCTGAAGTTTATTTAAACTGTTAATCTTAATTATGGCAATTCAATGAATAAATGAACAAGTTTTCTAGATAAATCTACCAAAACTCTCAATATAAATAACCTTCAATAGACACTAATAAGTTACTTATTGCATTGGAAAGTAAACTTTAGAAAATTCCTTTCATAGTAAGCACAACGGTAGACCAAATAATAACAGATGAAAAGAAAACACCAATAGTATTTGCCAAAAAAGCTTTACTTCTTTCGATTTTGAACAAATAAGTTGCAATAGTACCAGCATAGACACCCGTGCCAGGAATAGGAAGCATCACAAAAAAAATAAGACCTAAAAAGCCATATTTTTGAATTACATTTCCAGAGCCAATTTTTGCTCTACGAGCAACATTAATAGCCAACTTCTTATAAAAAGTCCATTTTAAAAGATGCAGATTCACATTATCAAGAAACAAAAGCATTAATGGAAAGACGAGAACATTTGCTAAAAAACATAGCATAAAAACCAAATAGATATTAATACCGCTCACTAGTCCATAAGGAATGCCAACCTTAGCTTCTCCAAAGGGAGAAATACTCCATAACATAGCAATGATAATTTCTTGAAGCACAAGCTCTAATTTTTAATCTGCTAAATTAATACGACACTCATCATATTGCACTATTATAAATCATAAAAATTAATTAAAATTAAGGGTGGAAACAGTTAAAATTTAACCTTCAAAAAATGAGGATAACCAGCTATATACTGTAACTAGATTCTGAAAAAATTGAGGCACATTAGACTCTCTATCTTGGCGATTCAAGTTTAGATAATCGGTTGGCTCTGTTTTTAAGTTGGTAAAAAAGAATTAATAATAACACAAATATTATAAACACTATCCCTAACATTTGATAACTATTATAATGTGCTGCGAGGTAGATTAACAAAAAAAGTAAAATATAATTCGATAATCCTAAAGCAACCGCAATCTTATAATGTGCAAGACCATTATCCATAAGTATGTGATGTATATGATTTCGATCCGCCTCAAAAAGACTTTTGCGCTGGATAAACCGCGTTCCAATTAGTCTAAACATATCAAATAAAGGTACTGAGAGAATGGCAGCAACTACAATTAATCTGTTCTCAGCATAAAATGAGAAATTTCTAAAAACAGTAACATCGGTCATTAGAAATTTTAAAGTTAAAAAAGCGATACAAAAGCCAATAAATAAAGAACCTGTATCTCCCATAAATATTTTTCGTCTACTTGAAAAATTGAATCGTAAAAATGCAATCATCATCGCTATTAAACTAGTACATATAAGAAAATAAAAATACAAACCACTTTTGTAAAAAATAAACCCATAAATGCTGAGTATAACTATAGCAATTGAAGTTGCTAATCCATCTGCACCATCAATAAGGTTATATGCATTAATAATTGTAACAGTAACTAAAATTAAAACAACATAAGTCAATGTTTCTGGGACTACATAAACGCCTAAGAAACCGTTGAATGATACAATATCCAAATCACTATTTAAAAAAATAATTGAAATTGCAACTATTTCGGCAATTATTCTAGCCCGTGGAGTCACTAAAACTAAATCATCTTTTAATCCAACAGCAAACATTATTGTCATAGCTGCGACTAAATTAAATCCGATTGAATCAACATCCCATTTTTTGAACAAAAACATTACCAGCATTAGTGCAATAAAAAAAGCGACCCCTCCCATTGTAGGTGTTGCCCTCTTATGGCTACTTCTAATGTCGGGGGTATCAATTAATTTATGATGATCAACTACCCATCTAATCATTGGAATTATAGTATATACTACAACAAAAGAACCCAAAAATGACAGTATAGCTACCTCGTTTAAATTAGAAAAAATTTCAGTTATCATGAATTAATTATTTTAATAAAATCATTTTGAAATTTCAATTTTTAAAAATAATACATTATTAGTTGTTAGCCTCGAAATTATTAATTTTTGTAAGAAATAACCTACTATTCTAATGTTTTAATTTTCCTTTTTCTTGAATTTTTTAATACGCAAGCATTATCTCAATAGCGAAAAAATACATAAATAATAAAGCTAATAATATCATCGAGCAGCATGATGATTTTCAGAATTAATAATTACAAAGAAATCTTATTATCAGAATTCGTAGATTAAAGTACCCATGTGTTCAGGCCCTGCTCCAATGTTCATTAGAAACGTGATTTAAATTCTATTAATTCAGGCAGTATGGCATCTTTATTAGATAGTATTATATCTTTTTTATTTACTCGCCAATCAATGTTCAAAGTACCATCATTCCACAATAATCCTGCATCATATTCAGGTGCATAGAGATTGTCTACCTTATAAGAAAAAACGGCCGTCTCACTTAACACCAAAAAACCGTGTGCAAATCCCTTAGGAATCAATAATTGGATCTTGTTCTGATCGCTCATAACTACCGTTTCATGTTTTCCAAATGTAGGAGAATTTTTGCGTAAATCGACCGCAACATCCAACACTTCTCCAAGAATAACACGTACTAATTTCGTTTGTGCAAAAGGAGGTAGCTGGAAATGTAAACCTCTTAATACTCCATATTCAGATTTAGACTCATTATCCTGAACAAAATGAATATTAGGAAAGGTTTCTTTGAACCAAGCATCTTTATAAACCTCCATAAAATAACCTCGGTCATCTTGAAAAACCTTTGGTTTTAAAATTACAAGTCCTTCAATACTCGTTTTAACTATTTCCATGCTTTTAATCGTTTCATTAAATACTGCCCATAGCCCGTCTTACTTAAAGTCTCTGCAACCCTCATAACTTGATCCTTACTAATAAAACCTTGATCAAAAGCAATCTCTTCAAGACAAGCCACTTTTAGTCCTTGCCGTTTTTCAATTGTTTGGATAAAATTACTCGCCTCAATTAAAGAATCATGGGTTCCAGTATCTAACCAAGCATAACCACGACCCATCAACTCTACTTTTAAAGTTTTTCGTTTTAAATATATTTCGTTCACCGTTGTAATTTCTAGTTCCCCCCTATTTGATGGCTTGATACTCTTAGCAATCTCGATTACATCATTGGTATAATAATACAGACCTACAACTGCATAATTTGACTTAGGCTTTTTTGGTTTTTCTTCAATAGAAATTACATTGCCAGTTTTATCAAATTCAGCAACACCATATCGTTCAGGGTCAGAAACATAATAACCAAAAACTGTTGACTTACCATCCTTTTCAACATTCTCTCTGGCCGCCGCTATTAATTTAGTCATTCCATGCCCGTAAAAGATATTATCTCCCAATACCAAACAAACATTATCATTCCCTATAAATTCTTCTCCCAAAATAAAGGCTTGAGCTAATCCATCTGGACTTGGTTGCTCTTTATAAGTGAAACGAACACCTAAATCTGACCCGTCACCTAATAATTTTTGAAAGTTAGGGAGATCATGTGGCGTTGATATTATTAAAATTTCCTTAATACCCGATAGCATCAAAACAGAAATCGGATAATAAATCATTGGCTTGTCATAAATTGGCAGTAATTGTTTAGATACGCCTTTAGTTATGGGATACAATCGAGTTCCGGATCCACCGGCAAGTACTATACCTTTCATTTTATTTGTATTGGTTTTTATAATACTCTTGATAGGCTCCTGATGTCACATTCTGCAGCCATTCTTGATTGCTTAGATACCAATCTATGGTAAGCGACAATCCTTCTTCAAAAGTAACAGATGGACTCCAACCCAATTCTTTGTTAATTTTTGAAGCGTCTATAGCATAACGTAAATCATGCCCCGGTCTGTCTTTAACAAAAGTGATTAGCTGCTCACTAGTTCCTGGAATACGATTCAACTTTTTATCCATCTGTTTACATAATAGTGTCACTAAATCAATATTTTTCCACTCATTAAACCCGCCAATATTATAGGTTTCATGATTTTTACCCTTATGAAATACTAAATCAATGGCGCTTACATGGTCTTGTACATAGAGCCAGTCTCGGGTATACTTACCATCTCCGTAAATAGGCAAAGATTTATTAGCCATAATGTTATTGATAAACAAAGGAATAAGCTTTTCTGGAAAATGATTTTGCCCATAATTGTTGGAGCAATTCGAAATAACATAGGGCATATTATATGTTTCCCCATAAGCCCTAACAAAGTGATCGGAACTCGCTTTTGAGGCAGAGTATGGTGAGTTAGGATCATATGGGGTCGTTTCTGCAAACAATCCAGTATTTCCTAAACTTCCATACACTTCATCCGTACTCACATGATAAAAACGTTTTCCTTCCCAGTTATTTTGCCATAAATCTTTAAAAGCATTTAGCAAAATCATGGTGCCCAAAATATTTGTCTTTGCAAAAGCCAGCGGATCCTTAATTGAACGATCGACGTGAGATTCTGCTGCTAAGTGAATAACACCCTGAAATTTATGTTTATTAAAAAAACTATTGATAAACTTCTCATCGGTAATGTCACCTTTCACAAAAGTGTAATTAGGAGCCTTTTCTACATCTTTTAAATTCTCAAGATTCCCTGCATATGTTAAAGCATCGAGATTATAAATTTTATAATCTTGATAATTTTTCACAAATAATCGCACCAAATGAGAACCAATAAAACCTGCACCTCCTGTGATTAATATCTTCTTATTTTTCATTACTCGTTACTGTTCTAATCACAGCTTAATTACTTAAGGCGCACCATTAGGTTAATTTAATAATTAATACCAAAAATAATAGAAAATTTTATTGCAAAAATATTCTGTCTTTGATTAATTTATTCAATTGTTAAAACTCCATTAAATCTATAAACAAAGGAAATAATCTTATACCCACTCTTAATGAAACTACAAATCACAAATCTAATCACTTAAATAATAAACCCCTAATAAATAGTCGCTAAAACAAAACGCTAAATCGGATGGCTTAAAGTAGCTTTTTCAAAAATTTAAAATTGTATTTAATCATAACTATTTCAAGAAAAATACATTTTAATAATTTTCAGTTTAAACAATTGAAAGTAATGTCTTTATACGATAATTATGCTTTCAAAGAAATAATCGAACGAATTAGAAAATAAACTGATAAAACTAATTATTATTCGGAAAAATAAATTATTTTTGCGCAAAATATAACACTAACATAAATAGAAAATGAAAAAAATAATTTATAGCGCTTTCGTAGTTGTTCTGATGATAACTGCAATTGCTTGTCGTGAAACCACAGAAGAAAAAACTGAAGCTACTACTGAGGACACTACAATGAGTGCTGATCAAACAATGACAACCGAAGAAACTCCTGTTGAAGCTGAAGTTGTCACTGATTCTATTCCAACTTCAACTGAAGTAGAACAATAAGATAGAAAAAAGTCAACTTTTAAAAGACTTTTTATTATTATTATTATTATTAAACCCTGCGTTGAGCAGGGTTTTTCTATTTACACTATCTTTCTCTTTTAGCATATTTTAATTCAATAGCGTCTACGCAATTAATTCCGTCAATTGCTGCAGAAATAATACCTCCAGCATAACCAGCTCCCTCACCACATGGATAAAGCCCATCAACCTCAACATGTTCTAGCGTTACAGAATCTCTTGGAATTAATATAGGAGAAGAAGTCCGGCTTTCAGGCGCATGTAAAACCGCTTCGTTAGTATAATATCCTTTCATTTTTTTACCAAAGGCCAAGAATGCTTTTTTCAAACGATTTGATATAAGTTGAGGCAAAATTAAATTCAAATCGACCGAAACAATTCCCGGTAGATAGGAAGTTTTGGGGAAATCGGTCGATATTTTTCCTTCCACAAAATCAATTAATCGCTGGGCAGGAACTCGTTGCGTTTCACCTGCCGCCTGCCAACAAGCTTTTTCTACAGATTTTTGAAAATTTAAACAAACGAATGGATCATTTGGCACGTAATTGGGCAAATCTTTTGGCTCTACACTCACTACTATCCCCGAATTGGCAAAGGGGTTATTTCGTTTACTCGGACTCCAACCGTTAGTAACGACTTCTTCTTGTTCAGTCGCACAAGGCGCTATTATTCCTCCTGGACACATACAAAAGGAATAAACTCCTAGACCATCAACCTGCTCTACAAGTGCATAGGATGCAGGAGGCAGATAAGGATTTTCAGCATCACCATGATATTGTATAGTATCGATTAATCGTTGTGAATGCTCAATGCGTACTCCAATAGCAAAAGGTTTAGCTTCAATAGAAATATTTTTTTTGTGCAAAAGATAGTATATATCACGTGCAGAATGACCTGTGGCCAAGATTACATTTTCAAATGGCAACCATGTCCTGTCATTTATTTGAATCCCTTCTACTCTGCGTTCAACCACCTTGATATCTGTAAGTTTTGAATTGAAATGAACCTCGCCTCCTGCTTTACAAATTGCCTCACGCATTGTAGTAATTATTTCTGGAAGCTTATTGGTTCCAATATGTGGATGAGCATTTATTAGAATATCTGGATCGGCTCCAAAATGTACAAACCACTCCATGGCCTTTAATACGTTACCTCTTTTTTTAGAACGGGTATATAATTTGCCGTCCGAAAAAGTGCCAGCGCCACCTTCGCCAAAACAATAGTTAGATTCGGGGTTTACGATTTGTTCCTTATTAATTTTTGCTATATCCCGTCGGCGCTCACGCACTTCTTTTCCGCGTTCAAAAATAATAGGTTTAAATCCACTTTCAATAGCCCTTAACGCAGCATACAGGCCTGCGGGACCAGAGCCAATTATAGCAATCTCTTTCGCTTCTGAAACATTTTGAGATATAAATGGAGTGATAGTTTCTCTGATTTCACCCTGTACCCAAAACTCGATTTGCAGATTTACTTTTATTGGCTCACGTCTTGCATCGATCGATCTCTTCCGGATTCTCCAGTCTTTGATATCATTTTTCCGAAGCTTGGCTTTTTCCAAAGCAACATCCAAAATATAGACTTCGTCTTCTTGTTGACGTGGTAAAATAGATATTTGTATTAGTGTGCTCATAAAGATTCAAAGATACTGGAAAACTAACTTCTTTTTGGCGCTGATTAAAATTTGAAAAAATAGACACGGTCCAAATTTGGAGTCATAATTCTTGGATACATCGGATTTCAATCCAAGAATAAATTTATTGCAATCCACCGATTTAGAATCATTGGTTTGCTTATTTAACCGGTGTCTTAATCAATGCTTGTGAGTTATTCCAAAATAGAAACGCTAGGCAACTACCCCTAGCGTTTCAAACAAAAAACATTGAAAAATTTGTGCCAAAGCACACTCAAAAAAGCCTTAGTTAATCTTCAAATTTGAAGACGGTTGAATTTCTTTATTCTTTTTTCCTGAAAAACTATACGATACTCCAAAATTAATGAGATAGTCGGCGAAGGCTGCGTCTCCATTTCGGAAAGTACCCGTAGCTTCAGATGTTTCAATATCTGTCACGCTCTGTGGGCGTTCTCTTCGCACGGCAATAGGGACATTAAGATTGAGAGAAAAATTATCTTTTCTAAAGGAAATACCAGGATCTACTGAAAGCACATTGCCTGGTCTTCTAAATCCATTGGAATCTCCTATGAGGTCTTCTACAGGAATACCTTCATATCGAGCTCCAAGAGAACCCGATAAGATATCTGAAAAAGTGTAACTAAATCCACCTCTTACCGAAAATTGATCAGGAACGGACATAATAGCTTCATTTTGTAATAATGGGCTTAAAGTTTCCCTAAACGTTCTTGTTTCATTTACATCTCTTGGGTTTAATAAATAAAAACCTCCAGCGTAAGTGTAAAAAGAGTTTGCAATTTTTTGATAGATTTGAAAATCTACTGTAAATCCAAAGCCACCATCCCCAGGTTGAATAGATTGATCTACCGGACGAACCTCAGGGCTTCCCTCTACTCCTACATTATAAAAAATATCGGAAGCATTATAAGCTCCTGTGGGTAATTTTAAACCAACTCCCAAAGAGATATTTCCATTTTCATTAACTTCGGGATCTAAAATCCAATAACCCGCCCCTACACGTATGTCTGCCACCCCTCTAGAATAAGTAATATGTCTTTCATTTCTTCCATGTTCATAAAGAGATGATCGTGTATTTATAACTGTGGGAATGGTAATTCCTAAATAAAGCCTATTAGTTATACCATAATTGAGGCTGAAATCCCAAGCGTGTGAGTGATTTATTACTTCTGTTCCGTTTGCAACTCGATCTGGCTCCTCTTCAGTTCCTCGAAAATGACGAAATGATTTGAAATAACGATAATTCATTCCTACTTGAAAGCTTCCTTTCGACAATAAATTATTTTCAAGACTATTTCCTACACTACACGAAAAATGCTTAATAGCTACACATCCCTGTGCATGAATAGCAAATTCACTTCCGAAAAGGAGCAGGAAAATGATTAAATTTTTAGTTACAATCATATAATTGGTTATTTAGTGCCGCTAAAGTACCTTTAGAAGATATAAGAGAATTATATGGAGAAGTTAAAAAGATTAATGAAAAGTTAATCTTCTTAATAAAATCCAGAGATTCCTATTAGAATGATATTTTTTTGTAATATGTCACTGCATTTTGAATAGAAGAAAATTATATATCATTATTCTTATTGTTTCGGTATTGGGGCTCTTTGTAGTGCAATATCAATATTTGAATATTGGATTAAATTTAGCCAAAGTTCAATTTCAAAAAAAAATTGCGCTTGCGGGACAAGAAATTAAAGAAGACCTAACCAATGATAATCAACTTACCTTTTTAGTAGGGCATGCAATAACACAAGACGAATCCTATTTTAATATTAGAATAGATAGTATAGAAGATGCTTCAAGGCATTTTTTAAATGATTTTATCACACACAGACTTATCGTAAATGGTATCGATAAAGATTTTTCATACCGCCTTTACACTAAAGATTCTACCGACTATTTAATAGCTCCTTTACCCTATGATAAAAGCGAAAAAATAATTTCATACCCGATTGAATTACAGGGATATCTACCCACTCTTTTAAATAAAAGCTTGATACTGGAATTGCAATTTAAAGACATTAATAATTACTTCCTTTTTCAGTTGAATGGACTTACTATACCAACTCTTATATTTATTGGCGCCATTATTTTCGTTATTGTGTGGGTTTTAAAATCATTTTATTGGCAACGAAATATTATTACGACCACGAATGAATTCATCAACAACCTTACACATGAATTAAGAACTCCTGTATTTTCGATTAGTTTAGCCAGCAATATTTTAAATAAAAAAGCTTCGAAAGAGCAAAAACCTATAATTGAACTTATACAACAACAAACTGAAAGAATGAAAATTCACATTGAAAAGGTTTTGGAATTAGGTGCCTTGGAATCTAAAAAGAAATTATTTGAGCTTAAAAAAGTTAACTTTACCCCGCATCTTGAACGTCTCTGTAAAGATTTTAAAAACCTTTCAGCACTTGAAAACATTGAATTTAACTATGAGATTGGAAATGAAAATTTTAAAATACTATCCGAAGTTTTTCATCTTGAAAATGCTATTAATAATCTCCTAGACAATGCTAAAAAGTACTCTGAAAATCCAGTTATTGACTTAATAGCTTTTCAAAAAGAGAAAAAATTAATTATTGAAATAAAGGATAATGGTAATGGACTTTCCAAAAAAGAACTAGAAATGATTTTTCAAAAATATTATAGAGTAAATCAAGGTAATACTCACAAAGTAAAGGGCTACGGACTAGGTTTAAGTTATGTAAAGGAAATAATATCTTTACATAAAGGAAAAATCATTCTAGAAAGTCGTGGAACAGGATTAGGGACTGTTGCTAAAATTACACTTCCATTATGTTATGAATAATACGCCACCAAAAATACTGCTCGTAGAAGACGATCCTGCTCTTGGATATTTGCTAAAGGAATACCTAAGTATGCATACTTTTGAAATATTCATGGTGAAAACTGCTACACAGGCCATGCACTTACTAGAAGAACGTTATTTCGATTTAGCTATTTTAGATGTTATGTTGCCAGATAAAGATGGCTTTGAATTGGCAAAAAGTATACGAGCACAGCACGCGAGTTTACCTTTCATATTTCTTACTGCAAGGTCCTTAAAAATAGATGTATTAAAAGGTTTTTCGCTGGGAGCAGTTGATTATTTAAAAAAACCTATCGACGAAGAAGAGCTGGTTGTTCGAATAAAAACATTGCTTTCTCGAATACAAACCTCAGTGGTTTCGAAAAAAGAAGAAAATATTTTAGAAATAGGGCGTTATACCTTTCATGTAAAAAATCAGCAAATAGAAATTAACGATATAAAAACTACCCTTACTAAGAGAGAAGCAGAACTTTTACAATACCTTGTTATAAACAAAAACAACCTATGTGGACATAAGGAGATTTTAAATCATCTTTGGGGAAAAAGTGATTATTTCAACAGGAAAAGTTTGAATGTGTTTATTTCCCATCTTCGGAAATATTTACAAGGTGACGCGTCAGTTACTATAGATAATATTCATAAACAGGGATTTATCTTAAAAATTGAAGATAAAAATTAATGCGGAAAATCATAGGCTACCCTAACTCCTGAAATATTTTTCGCAAGATTATTACTCTCCCACCCGGCAAAAACATAAAATATCCAATAGGTTTTGCTTTAAATAGCAAAGATAGTTATGCTAACTATCAATTGGCACACATCTGGCATCAATAGATTTTTTCCAAATACGCAAATAAATAATATCAATCCTTCTAAGCTTCAATCTTTCAAATACAAGGTCCAAGATATAATTCTGGTCATCTTCCTGATTCCGTAAAATAAGTAAACTCATTTACTTTAAAAGAAATGAGAAATCGGCTTTAAGTCTTCAATGATTAATCACCAGAAATAGTTTATTTTCAATTAAGAACTGTAGCCTTAGGATAGAAATTAGTCGCCCTAACACTCTAAGAAATTTGCCTCAAATTAAAATGGTATTTGATATATTTGCGCACTAATACCTTTACAAGTACCACAAGCTACTTATATTTAAAGAATATTAGATGATTAACCGACTTAAAAATAATGCGCTAATATTTGCTCTATTAGCGAGGCAATCAATTAGTTATTGTTCCTTAGTTATTCCTATAAGGATACTTGCTTTGGAGGTATTTTTGAAAAAGCACTTACCAGATATTTTGTAGCTTATCAAAGAGATAATTATTTAAATAAGTTTAGCACCTTTTATATATTTTATATATGCGGAATCAAAAAAAAAGTTTTTTTCTTCTGGGCATTGACAAGGATCAATGGAAGTTTCTAAACTTGGCATGCATATTCTTTATACCTGTTGTCATTGGTTATTTCATATTAGAATATACCATTAGACAAATACCGAACATATATTCAGTTTTTGGCACTTATTTGGATGAAAATAAAGATATTTTAGAAGTAGTAATATTTGGATCATCTCAAGTAAAAAATAGTGTAAATCCAGAGTTTATTGACAAACCCGCAATAAATCTAAGCTCCTCAGGGCAACACCATAATACAGACTTTGAATTACTAAAAAAATTAAGGCCCACTTTACCCAGCTTAAAAACTGTCGTATTTGAGGTTTCATATGGTCATTTTGAACTCCCACACAATTCCAAATATTATTGGAAGAACGCTTTATTTTTAAAATACTATAATGTCAATATTTTTAAAAGGAACCTTTTTATCGCCGACAGATTATTATTTATGGCCCACCCTGCCTTTTTTTCAGATATTTTAGTCACAAAATTGTTAGAAGATACTTCGGAAAGCGCTTTTAACAAATACGGTTTCGAGCATAATAGATTCACAAGTCAATTTAATGATTTGGGATATAATCTTGAAGAAATTAAGAAAACCAAGATTAAGCTTTTACGTCGACCCGATAAGAAAATATTTGAACATAACGTCAATTACTTTTATTTGATGCTAGATTATTGCGAAAAAGAAGGATTAAAAACTGTTATTATTTCGACTCCTACTTTTACTAATTATAATGAAGCAAGAAATCCCGACATATTACGAAGACGTGATAGTATTATCCAAGTCGCATTAAAAACCTATAAAAATGTAACTTTGTTAAATGAAGAAACGGATACGATTTTTCATATAAAAGACTTTAGAGATCAAAATCATTTAGTCCCGTCGGGAGCAGAAAAGTTTACAAAACTTCTCAATAATAAATTGAAAGAGTAGCATCCAATTTGCAAACTTGATAACGAATATCATATACTGAATTAAATAATAATAATTTGGATCGTTGAATTATCTACAATACTCATTAACAATTAATTAGCAAGAACAAGAATTAATAAAATTATACAATTCTAATGAGTCTAATGTTCAAAAAATAATAAATAACTTCTTAAAAGGAATAAAGATATGATAATCCTGTTCCAAATTTATAATCATTAATATTACTATAATCATAACCTAATTGAAGGGTTATAGAGCCGAGATTATTTGTAGAATATTTAGTTTTTAAACATGTGTAAAGTGTGGATTCTTTTAATAAATAAGGACTTGTGTAAGTGCCATAATTATTCGAATAGGTTAGTTTTGTGAAAAACTCCCATTCTTTAACGGAAGCCAATAATCCAAAATGAAAGGACTGTACTCTATTATTTATAATACCAGGAGTAGTATTACTTGTTTTAAATAAAGGAATCCCGATCACTCTATTTTCATAGGTCCAACCTGAAGAATAAATACCGCTATTAAAGTAATCATCATTACCCGCGGCACTATTAGAATTGCTCTGATCTGTAGTTTGAACATATTCAAATAATATTCCTTTAAGAAAACTCGTATAATCTACTGTATCGGGCTCAAAATAAACACCCCAAATGCCATCAGGGAAGTTTTTGAATGCGGAGCCAGATCCGTCTTCAAAAGGATGCTTATGATAGATTGAGAAAGTGCTATTCGCTTTCATATAATCATATTGAAGGTTGTATTGCCCTAAATGATTACCAAGAGCATTCACCCTTTCACCAGGATCGGCATTTTCATCACTTGCTCCTCGCGCAAAGAATATATCAATAAAATCGTTAAATCCATCTGGTTGTTGACCGTACTCTTCAGAATATCCACCCCATTGTGCGTAATGTTCAAGTCCCGAAGTGAATGACGATCTAGAATTGACTTTAAACTTCACTCCTAATCTTTTGTAATGAACCATTACATCTTGTACTACCCGATCATCATTAAGAAAATAATTAGCTAAACCATAATCGATAAATATAGATTTTGTTAGCTTCAGAAATTGAGGTGCTTGAACTAAAATACCTGTTAATGCTCTACTATTTCCTGATAATAAAAAATTATCATCGACTACTGCAAGTCCTTGGAATTTTTTTCTAGGGTTTTTACTTCCTAATACAGCATCTATCCATTTATTCGCATACTCTAGATATATCTCATCACGTTGAAGATTGTCTTCAACACCGTCTCTTAAGAAAAACCCAACCCCTATACCAAAAGTATTCGATTCATTAAATGCATAATCTAATTTCGTATTCAGTGAGAGACTTAAATTCGTTTCATCAGCTAATTCACCATTCGTATTAGAATGCATCCAAAAAGGAAGTGAGTCATTTATTGCCATTAAACCCGTGGCCTCTACTTTTGTATTTATTTCTACTATTTGTGCTTCGGCAACAAATACCGAAAAACTCAAAATAGTTATCATTATTTTTGACTTCAATGAAATTATATATGCTTTTTAGGGTTTAGTATGTATTATTTTCAAATTCTCTTTTGTTCTAGTGAAAGAGCTCAATCTTGTTTTATCTAAACATTCAAATTCTGAATTTTTACTTATAAATTCGGGTACAAGATCCTTAAGCATTGTCACAACTTCTGTATCCTTTAAACTCGTAGCCGCATTTATTAAGTCATTAACTTTATCGTTAACCAAGCTAAAACTTTCAATATCAACCTTATTGATAAATATTTTTTTGTGATAAGTTGGTATTACTTCACTCGAATCACTTATTAATTCTTCATATAACTTTTCACCGGGTCTTAATCCAGTAATTTTTATATCTATATCTTTATTTGGAACAAGACCTGCAAGTTTTATCATTTTAATAGCCAAATTCATAATTTTAATAGGCGAACCCATATCAAAAATATAAATTTCACCGCCATGACCCATAGTACCTGCTTCTAGAACTAATTGACATGCTTCGGTAATTGTCATAAAATATCTTATAATATCGGGGTGCGATACAGTAACAGGGCCCCCATCTTCAATTTGCTTTTTGAATAAAGGAACTACACTACCGTTAGAGTCCAATACATTTCCGAAGCGAGTAATAATAAATTTAGTACTAGTCGTTGATTTCAATTTATTAATATTATAATCCAATGATTGAACATACATTTCAGCAGCTCGCTTTGATGCGCCCATAACATTGCTGGGATTTATAGCTTTATCGGTAGATATAAAAACAAATCTTGAAACATTATATTGAATGGCTAAATCAGCAAGGTTTTTAGTACCGTAAATATTAGTGAGTATAGCTTCTGCCGAATTTTCTTCCATTAATGGAACATGTTTGTAAGCAGCGGCATGATAGATAATATCAATTTTATAGGCTTTAAAAAATGTAATTAGCCTATTTCTATTTGAAACGTCACAAATTATATACTTAACATTTAGGTCTGGAAAGTTCGATTCTAACTCTATTTTTAGGTTATACAAGGGTGTTTCAGCTTGATCTAATACGAGAATGGCTTTTGGTTTAAATTGAATTAAAAGCCTAACTATCTCACTGCCAATAGAACCAGCCCCCCCAGTAACCAAAATAGTTTTACCTTTTATTTGGGATTCTTTTTCCTCACCTCCAAATTCAATCGGTTCTCGTTCTAAAATATCTTCAATCTGTAGGTTTTGAACTTGCTTCGATAAACTAGCTTTCCTTTTAAATCTAAAATATTCAGAGATATGCTTAACAACTAATCTAAACGAAAACAAAAAGGTATAGGAGAAAAATAAATAAAGTACCAAAGAAGCATTTAGAAATAATTTTTCTCCTAATGATATTGCATATACATAATTTAACAAAATTAGTAAAATGAACGTACTAATTGAAGACAACAGTATTCTACCCACATCGGTCAAAAAAGAATATCCAATTGGTCCCGAGTAGGTTTTAAAAATAACCATGAAAACAAAATTTGTACTTACTGCCAAAAGCATATTTAAAATGATATTGGTTCCAAAAGGTGTATTTATATCAAGATCTTGAAGAAAAGAAATTGTGAATAAACTGGCACAAATAAGAAGGATCACATCAATCGAAAGCATGCCCCATTTAGAGATGAAATTTGCTTTTGGCAAATCCAACTCATCATCTCTAAAAGATAATATACTATTAAGAGCGTTTCGTAGTTTATTTTTCATAAAATCAACTAACCAATTAATTAGATTTAACTGAAAAAATCGTTAATCACAGTTTTAAGTTTATTTTTTTGCTCGTTTGTGAGGTTTGACCCTGATGGTAAACATAGACCATTTTTGAATAAATATTCTGAAGTGCCATTGCCAAAATATTTTTCATTAGCGTACATAGGCTGCATATGCATTGGTTTCCATACAGGTCTGCTTTCTATGTTAAACTTTAGCAAATATAACCTCAAATTTTCGCTATTTATTACATTCTCCAACTCATTAAATCGTATAACAGTCAACCAATGGTTGCTAAAAAAGGCTTTTGAAGGTTCTTTGAATACCACAACTTCACTTTTATCGGCAAAAAGATTATGGTAAAAGTCATGGTTTTGTCTTCTAAGTTCAACATGGGCATTTAGTACTTCCATTTGTCCGCGACCAATACCAGCAACAATATTGCTCATACGATAATTATAGCCAATCTCTGAATGTTGATAAAAAGGTGCATTATCTTTTGCGTGAGTTGCTAAGAAAATTGCATAATCTTTCGTTTTAGCATCACGACATACTAAAGCGCCACCTCCAGAAGTAGTTATAATTTTATTTCCGTTAAAAGAGAGAATTGATAGATTTCCATATGTTCCGCACTTTCTTCCGTTATAGGAAGATCCCAATGCTTCAGCTGCATCTTCGATTAAGAAAATATCATATTTATTACAAATAAATTCGATTTCTTCAATCTTCGCTGGCATGCCATAAATATGAACCAATATTACTGCCTTCGGTTTTTTTCCTTTTGCCAAACCTTCTTTAATAGCTTCCTCTAAAAAAAAAGGCGACATATTCCAAGTGTCTAGCTCACTATCTATGAATACTGGTTTAGCACCTATATATAAAATTGGATGGGCAGAACCACAAAAAGTAAGAGTCTGACATAAAACATCATCATCCTTAGTAACTCCGGCAATAAGCAATGCCAAATGAATAGCAGCGGTGCCAGTTATAAGAGCGGCGACATGAGATTGATTTCCCAAATACTGTTCTAACTCATTTTCGAATCCAGTTATATTATCACCTATTGTAGAAATCCAATTGGTTGAAAATGCCTCTGCTATATATTTTTTCTCCCCACCTCCCATATGTGGAGAAGAAAGCCATATTTTTTCATTTATTTTCAAAATAATGTTTTAAAATATATTTTTGTCATTGCAAGGCCCATAATTTTAAGCAACCATTCAAAGATATGTTGAATTTTTTCATAAAAACACAAAGCTTTTTGCCTGTCTAGAATTCGATAAATGAATTAATAATTCCAGTAATAAATTAAATAATCTAGCTAAGACTTTTACAAAATCATACCGGAAGCAACTGTTTCGTGGGTTGAATCATCAATTAACACAAAACTCCCTGTAATTCTATTGTCCCTGTATTCATCTATCATTAAGGGTTTAGTAGTTTGCAAACTAACCCTGGAAATATCGTTCATTCGCAACTCCTTATCCTCTATATCTCTATTATAAGTATTAATATCTATTTTATATAACACTTCCTTAATCATTGCCTTCGCTTCATTTGTTGTATGCATAATGGTGTACTTTGCACGCGGATTGGCCGGTGAGTTTTTAAGCCAACAAAGCATCGCATTAAATTCTTGCACGGCCTTAGGCATATTTGTCGATTTAACAATCATATCTCCCCTCCCAACGTCAATATCATCCTCCAAGGTTATAGAAACCGACATGGGTGCAAATGCCTTATCTAGAGATTTTTCAAATTCATCTATAGATTTTATTTTTGAAGTAAAACCAGAAGGCATGATCGTTATCTCATCACCAGGTCGAAATATCCCACTTGAAATCCTACCAGCATAGCCTCTATAATCAATATAACCGTCTCTCTGCGGTCTCAAAACAGTTTGAACAGCAAAACGTGCATCGATTTTGTTCAAATCACTGCTGATATGTAAATTCTCTAGTGTATGAAGTAAAGGGCCCCCATCAAACCAGCTCATATTTTCGGACTTGTTAACTACGTTGTCACCAAGTAGAGCACTTATAGGCAAAAATCGAATATCTTTCACTATCAATTTCGATGAAAATTCTTCAAATTGAGAAACAATATCATCGTAAATGGCTTCAGAAAAATCAACTAAATCCATTTTGTTAACACAAACAATTACATGAGGAATATGCAGCAAAGAAGCAATGAAAGTATGCCGTTTAGTTTGCTCCATAACTCCGTGACGTGCGTCAATTAAAATCAAGGCCGCGTTCGCAGTTGAAGCCCCAGTAACCATATTTCTGGTATATTGAATATGTCCTGGCGTATCGGCTATAATAAACTTGCGTTTTGGGGTGGTAAAATATCTATAAGCTACATCGATGGTTATGCCTTGCTCTCGCTCATCTTTCAGTCCATCTGTGAACAATGCAAGATCAATACCTTCATAACCTCTTCTTTTTGAAGTAGTTTCAACCGCTTGTATTTGATCCTCAAAAATTGATTTTGAATCGTAAAGTAATCGTCCAATTAAAGTGCTCTTTCCATCATCGACACTTCCTGCAGTAGTAAATCTAAGTAGTTGGTTATTAGATAATTCCATTTGGTTTATATTTATTAAAAATACCCCTGTCTTTTACGATCTTCCATAGAAGTTTCACTTCGTTTATCGTCACTTCGGTTCCCTCGCTCGGTCTGTTTCATTGCAGCCACTTCAATTACAATTTTATCAAGTGTATCAGCATCCGATTCGATACCTCCAGTAATTGTAATATCGCCCAAAGTTCTAAATCTAATTTTTTTCGTATGAACTAGCTCACCCTCTTCTAGCTTTAAAAATTCAGAAACTGGTATCCACGAATCACTTCTCCTTACAACTTGGCGCTGATGGGCATAATAAAGGGAAGGGATTTTAATATTCTCTCTTTTAATATAATTCCAAACATCCATTTCTGTCCAGTTACTAATCGGAAAAGCTCTAAAATGTTCACCTTGAAAATGTTTGCCATTCAATAAATTCCAAAGCTCAGGTCGTTGATTTTTTGGGTCCCACTGACCAAAGTCATCACGATGTGAAAAGAAACGCTCCTTGGCGCGTGATTTTTCTTCATCACGCCTCCCACCACCAATTGCGCAATCCACTTTATTCTTCTCAATAGCATCTAATAGTGTTGTAATCTGCAAAGCATTCCTAGTTGCACTTTTTCCTCTTTCCTCTGCAACTCTACCTGCATCAATTGATTCTTGTACTGACCCAACTATTAACTGACAGCCAAACTCTTCTACTAGATCATCGCGAAATTGCATGGTTTCTGGAAAATTGTGACCAGTATCAATATGCATTAATGGAAAGGGAATACGTGATGGATAAAATGCTTTTTTGGCAAGATGAGTTACTAAAATTGAATCTTTCCCACCAGAAAATAAAATCACTGGGTTTTGAAATTGAGCCCAAACTTCGCGTAAAATATAAATAGCTTCTGATTCTAACTCATCTAGGTAATTTAAATAATACTTGGCCATAATATCTAATCTATTTCTAATCTACTTTTAATGGTTTTCATAATTATTGCCACGGCTTCTTGAACTGGTAATTGGGTAGTATCTATAGTAATGTCAGGGTTCACTGGCTTCTCATATGGGGCATTAATTCCCGTGAAATCTTTTATTAATCCTTTTCTCGCCTTGGCATATAATCCTTTTACATCTCGCCTTTCACATTCTTCAATAGGAGTATCAACAAAAATCTCGACAAAGTTAACATCTTTAACGATTCTTTTTATCATTTCTCTATCCTTAATATAGGGAGAAACAAACGCAGCCAAAACAACAATTCCTGAATCCACAAATAAATTTGCGACCTCTGCGATTCGTCGAATATTTTCAGTGCGCGATGCTGGTGAAAAATCTAAGTCCCCATTTAATCCTTTACGCACATTATCCCCATCAAGTGTGTATGTATGTATCCCTTGTTGGTATAATTCTACTTCAACTGCGTTGGCGATTGTTGACTTGCCGGAGCCTGACAAGCCCGTGAACCATAGTAAAAAAGAACTATGCTTTTTTAGGTTTGATCTTTCCTTTCTGGAAATTAAAAACTGATGGGATATTATATTCTCTTTCATTTTTTATTTCTTTGAAAATAACGCCTAATTTTCCCCAATGGAATCCGCAACCATAAGCGTTCATGATAATAATAAAGTATCAACTTTGATCCAACCTCAAGGAATGCAATATAAAAGGCCAATTCGTTAAATACACCTAGAACTGTCCCTGAAATTAAGAACGTAGCCATTGTAGCAAGGACGCGCCATGAAATTGTTTTATATAGTGTTAATCTCGTACTAACCTCACGACCAATTAGCACATTCTGCCAGACACGTTCATGAAAATAATAAATAAAAAGTTTAATTAAAAATTCAAAAAAGCCAATTTTAATAGCATCCTCTAAAGTACAATTCCCATTTAAGCATGTCACTAAAAGTACAATCAATATTGTATCAGTAGTAGCTATAATACGCCATGTAATTCCCTTTAAAATACTTCGATAATGGGATTCCTGCCGCTGTTGTATCATAACTATCTGTTCGAAACTAAAAACCAAGGATTTAATAAATTCTCTTTGTTATAAACAAGAGGTGTATTCGCGGGTAAGGCGGTCACCGAAACCCCAACAGCTAAGCAAACGGCATGTCCGGCGGCTGTGTCCCACTCCATTGTAGGAGCAAATCTTGGATAAATGTCAGCATTTCCTTCGGCAATCAAGCAAAACTTTAACGAACTTCCTTTGGAAACCATTTCGATCTCATCATTTTGTTTTAGGTCATCAATAAAGGCTTGAGTCTCTTCACTTAAATGAGATCTACTTCCTACAACCCTTATTTTAGCAACATTCTTGGATGGTACAATCTGTATTGCTTGTGAAAGTACTTCGTCTATTGAGGTGTCATGTGAATTTAAAATGGCCTTATACGATTTACCCGACGAAATTTCAGCATAATACAGGGTTTTACTATCTGGAACATACACAACGCCTAAGAGTGGTATCCCATTTTCAACTAAAGCGATATTAACTGTAAATTCACCATTACGTTTAATAAATTCTTTTGTTCCATCCAATGGATCTACTATCCAACATGTCTCCCAATTCTCCCGAATTGAGTAGTCTTCTTGTCTAGTTTCTTCACTAATAATTGGAATATTCAAAGACTTTAAACGATCAACAATAATATCATTTGCTTTTCTATCGGCAATGGTTAGAGGCGAAGCGTCATCTTTATATTCGACATTAAAATGAGATAAATACACTTCCATAATGGCTTTTCCTGCCTCCAAAGACGCTAATATAGCCGTGTTTAGTAGTTTCAAATTAATTTTGTTTTGGTTAGTTAAAAGTTCTACGCAATGAATGAAAATTTAATTTCCCACTAGCTTATTCTCTTTAAATCTTAGGAAATAATCCTTAGCAATTATCCATAAAATTGCAAAGATAAACCCAATAACAACGGAAAGTAACATAATTTTTGAACGGTTCGGACCACTAGGCTCGTAAGGGACGGTTGCAGGATTTACATTTGCAAATATGGGAGTATCTTTTTCAACCTTTATACTTTGAGCAACTCTCTGTCTATTAATTTCGTCAAAAATTGAAAGTGCCAATTCATATTCAGATTGCAATCGCTTTAATTCTATTAGCGATGATTCAGTTATATTAAATCGGTTTCGATCCTTATAATTCGCAAGATTAGATTCTGCATTCTTAAAGTTATTTTCATAACGTTCGTAATGTTCTTCTATAAAATTAAGCTGTTCCCATGCTTTACCTATACGATAGGTAATAATATCCTCTTGTAAGAGTAGTTGTGCTTTTTGAACCAATTGAGCCGCAGCAATAGGCTCTGGCATTGTTGCAGTTAACGTAATTATTCCATTATTTTCATCATACTCTAAAAGCAGATTATTTTTCAACTTATTGCGCAAAAATTGTTCTTCCTTGCTCACAAAAATTAAAGAATCAATCCGCTCAAGACTAACTTCTTCGTGCTTTTTAAATATTTTGAATATCTTTAAAGGGAACGCTATAACTCTAGATATTAAATCTGGGCTATATACTTGGGTATAATATTCTTTAAAAGTAATGGGGTCTTTTATTCCATTAAATTTTAGCTTAGTTTCTGCCAATTTCTTTTGTAATGGAAGTCTATTTAAAACTATTTGATATAAATTTTCATTAATTAACTCACTCTCATCCGTAGATGCATTAAGGTTAAGTCCAATCATTGCGGCAATACCACTTAATCTACCGCCTACTAGACCACTCCCCGGATTTTGAGAAATAAATTCAACCCTAGATGTATATTCGTCTTTGCTAAAAATTACTATGAATAATCCAAAAACAAAAAAGATTGCAATGATTTTTAATATTAATCTACGGTTTGCCCAAAACTTAATTAGAGTTAATAAAATAAAATATTCTTCTTGTTCCTCTTCTTCCAACATAATTATTTTACTAAGTTATCTACTAGTACGGCAATAGCTAAGACACTGGCACTAAGAGCAAGAACTTCTTGGGTATTTAATGGGTTTCTACTTTCTCCCTTGGCAGGAACTAAAATAACAGCGCCTGGTTTTACTTTAGGATAGCTTCTAAAAAACAAAAAGTGTTTTGTTGATGCAATATCACCATTAAGATAAACAACATATACCTTTCCCTTCTTGGCCTTGGACGAAAATCCTCCCGATTTACCCACATAGTCATTTACGGTTAAATTATTATCGTATGCCGCTAATGTCGGGACAATTATTTCACCGTCAATTTTAACAGTTTCCATAATCGATGGAACAACTAGCCTATCACCACTTTCCAAAACCAAATTACTTTTAGAGTTATAACCATCATCATCCAAAACTGCTTGTAAATTAATTCCAACCCTAAATTCCTTTTGATTACTTAATTTTTTGTTGGGTAAATTTTCTGTATCAATGGCTTCAACTGCAGAAGATTGTGAGTCATCATAATATGGATTTTGTCTTATAAGTGTTGCTCCATTAATAAAAGCATACGGCGACAATCCCCCTGCCCTAATTACCAAATCAGAAATTCTTTCATTTTTATTAGCAATAGAATAAGTACCTGGAAAATTTATTTCACCTTCAATAGATACTCTTTTTTGTTCAGTAAAACCTTTTAAACTTCTCACGGAAACCTTATCATTAGGTTTTAAAATAAAACTACTGCCTCTTGAACTCAATGAGCTATCCGCTGAAATTTGTATAGACTCGGCTAATGTATCAAAGTTATCATCCTTAATTCGTCTAAATACATCAATGACATTGGTATTCGCGTTATCCTTATAACCTCCCGCCATAATGATTAAATCCTCTAAAGTCATATTTTCAATGAACGCAAAAGTACTTGGCTCTTGAACCGCCCCATCTATAGTTAAGGTATATTCTTCTTTCAAGCTCTTTGCACTGTATATTCGAACAACATCATTGGGTCTTAGAATCAAGTTCTTTTCACCACTCATTACATCAGTAACAGAATATGACAATACCTCTTTAGAAACTCCATCGGCCTTAATTCTAAATATCAAACCACGCTCCATAAAAGCTCCTTCATCCAAACCAGCAGCTTTTTCAATTAGATCTTTCAACGTTAATTCATCTGTAAGTTCATAAGCCCCAGGCCTATAAACAGCACCTTCAATTTCAACTCTATTCTTATATTTATCTATTATATTATTAACAACTATCCTGTCACCATCTTGGAGTTTTAAATTGGCTGCATTAACATATTCTAATTCTCTTACAACTCTACGATCATCTTCAATACGCTCCAAAAGAAATCGTTTCCTATATGCATTAGAGTTAAAACCGCTTACATACTTGAATAAATCGTTTAAATTCTCTTCAGGTAAAATTTCATAAATACCAGGTCTTTTTATGGAACCACTAATAACAATTCTGGATATAAAAGGTGATACGACAATTAAATCCTGATCCTGTAAAATTTTATTTCCGTCTTGTGACCCTTCAATTAAATACTTATAAATATCAAAGTATGATATTTCCTCACCATTACGAATCAACTTAATTTTTCTGAACGTACCTTGTTCTGTTGGCCCACCAGAGGCATAGAGGGCATTCAAAACATTAGATAGTGAACTTAATGAATACGTTCCGGGAACCTTTACTTCTCCTATAATATTTACCTGAACGGTTCGAACCTTAGCCAAATTTATTTCAACAAAAACTTTATAAGGACTAGAATCTGGTGCAGATATACCGTCATAAATGTTTCTCAATTTATTTTTAATTACTTCATTAGCATTTGATATAGCCAATCCGCTAACAAATACAGGACCTATGCTAGGTATTCGAATTGCACCTGTTCTGTCAACCTCCAAAATATAACTACTTTCAGCTGCTCCCCAAATATTAATTACCACTTCGTCTCCAGGACCTAATTGATAATTTTGTGGTGTTGGAAGGTTTAAATTTGGAGCAAATGTGATATTCTTATTATTAAAAAAATCATATCCAAAAATAGGGTTTTCACTAAGATTAAAACTAATGTCATTACCAACATAGCCGACTGGTGGGCTATCATCAATTCCTAATACATTATCAATTTGTGATCCCTGAAGGCCTGTCTCGCCTGCCCCAAAACCATTTATTCTTCTTTCTATTTCAGAAATTTTATCCGCCGAAACTCCCCTGGCCATAGCCATAGATTTCACCTGTTCAATTGTATATCCTTGAGCTTTAGCTCGTTCCCAATATCCTTTTATTTGTTCATCAGACAAGTCTTCTATATTCCCTGAAAAAGAAGGTAAGGACTGAGAACTAGCGGTAAAAAAAGTCATTAACACAAAAGAAAGTAATGCAATGAGCTTAAACCTAATTATTATTCTCTGTTTCATTGATTTCTATTTTCAAAATCATTTAATGTTCCATTAATTAATTTAGCGACTTGATAAATTTATTAAAAGATAATTCTTCCAAACTAAAATTAATTGGATAAAATTGATTTTGAATTTTGGGTAAATATATAAAATCTTTATAAGCAAAATGTGGATAAGTTATTATGATTTAAAGGGGCTATAGAAGATCACTAATGAAAAATTATTTTTTTCTATCTAGTTTGATCAGAATTAAAGCTATTAAATTATTTAAAGAATATTTATAAAAGTGACCGTATTTATTTTAGAAATTCGAACTTTTAAAAATTAAAAAGTAAACCATACCTTGTTTTTAATAAATTTTCAAAAGCACAAAATTATTCAAGTAAATGAGTCTGAATAAAAAATTCTATTGCGGATTTTTTTTATAGAATATTTTAAAACTATTTTTGTGCCTTAAAATACAATTACCATGAGACATTTATTTACGGTTTTGATTACTCTAACCATTTTATCTTGTAATATCGATAACACTTCATATACTATTACGGGGATGGCTGAAGGAATTGATGATGAAACCCCTATACTAGTATATAGTATTGAAAATAATCAGCCAAAATTACTAGACACCTTAATCATAACTAATGGAAAGTTTTCTGGAAAATTCACAAAAACGGAAGAAGCAAATATTAGTTATTTTCATATTGCCAAATTCAAAGCTAATTTGATATTTTTTTCCGAAAATGAGGATTTGAAAGTTACTTTATATAAAGATAGTATGCCCTCATCTTTTGTTAGCGGCAGTATTCAGAATGACTCTTATACAGAATTTTCTAAAAAATTGAGAAAATTTAATTCTGTAAAACAAGCCAATATGAGAAGGTTTCAGGACGCAAAGAACCAACAAGACAATGCTCAAATTATTCAAATTCAAAATGAGAATAAGGAATTAAATGCTCAAGAGTTATCCTATAAAAAAGAGTATGTTACGACAAATAACAACTCTGTTTTTTCGGTTATGCTTTTGTCTGAAATGATTTCAAAAAAAGAAATTAATCCATCAGACGCATTGAATATTATAAACAATCTCACTCCAAAAGTTGCAGCGTCACAAATGACTCTTGATCTTAAAAGCGCAATTAATGATGTGAAAAAAAATGATATAGGAAGTATAGCTCCTCAATTTAGTGCTCCTACTCCAGAGGGGAAAATGTTATCATTAAAAGAGGTTCTAGGAAAATATACAATAATTGATTTTTGGGCTTCTTGGTGTAGACCTTGTCGAGCTGAAAATCCTAATGTCGTCTCAGTTTATAATAAATACCACGATAAAGGATTAAATATTATAAGTGTTTCATTGGATAAGGCAGGTCAAGAGGATCGCTGGATTAAAGCAATACGCGATGATAAGATGGATTGGTATCATGTCTCAAACCTTCAAGCTTGGCAGGAACCTATAGCAAGAGATTATGGTGTTAGGTCTATTCCCGCAACATTTTTGTTAGATGCGGAAGGAAAGATTATTGATAAAAACTTGAGAGGTGCAGCTTTAGAAGCCAAAATAGCTTCATTGTTAGGTCAATAATTAATTTAATAAAAACCGAACATTTACGTTCACTCGAATCTCTAATTCCCCAGGGGCTAGAGTTTGTTGTCCACTAGACATATCACTTTCCATTGCCATAGCTTTATACATTGGTTGCGGTCTGATATCATTCATATATTCACTAATAGAAATAGCCTTGCCAATAGTCTGATCAAGAGCCCCGGCGTATTCAATTGCTTTTTTCCTGGCATTATCCATTGCTTTTTTGCGAGCTTGAGACTCTAATTCAGCTTGCATGGAAGAAGAGAATTGAATTCCATCGATACGATTAATACCGCTGTCCATTAAACCATTTACTAGCGATTCGTATTTGGACAGATCCTTAACCAGTATTGTAATAGCCTGATTGGCTACAAAGTTGTACGTTTTAGAATTATATTCGTAATTTTTACTCAATCTTATATATTCAGTTTGCACATCTTTATTGTCTATTCCCATACTCTTTACAGCTAATAGCACCTCATTTACGATGAAATCATTTTGCTGTTTTAACTCCTTGACATTTTTTCCTGTATTTTCAACACGGACGTTTAAAATTACCTCATCTGGGATAACATTTATAATTCCCTCTCCAGTTACATCAACCGTGGGTTGTTGATTTCCTTGTGCCATTATTACTGTACTAATTAAAAAAATCAAAAGTGTGTGAATTGCTTTCATATATTTCTATTTTTTATTAAATATTTTCTCGAACTTTTTCCTAATATTATTGGTAAGAATATTCTAAGAACTTGAGAGTCACTTTATGTTAATGAATGATTTGTTTTATTTAAAATTAAATTTTTCCGGATTTATGTAATATAAATAAGAATATAATTGGAATTGCGAGTATTAGAACAATCCAAAGACTAGTTTCTAATAAATATGGAGCAAAGACAATGGTTAATAGATACCCTGCAATCGCTCCACCAATATGAGCATCATGCCCGATGTTTCCCAATTTTTTCTTCATGCCGTAAATTGAATACAACAAATATGCCAATCCAAAAATCCAAGCAGGAATAGGAATAGCAAAAAATAAATATAAATTTTCGTCAGGAATAAATAAAATAGCTGAATACAGTACCCCCATAACTGCACCACTCGCTCCGACGGCACTATAGTGATATTCTTCTTTATGAAAATGATAGGACAATAAACTCCCTAAAAGCAAACTAGCTAAATAAATTAATACAAATTGAGGAATACCTACAAATGAAATAACCACACCAGCAAAAAAATAAAGTGTAAGCATATTAAAAAGCAAATGATTAAAATCGGCATGTAAAAAGCCTGAAGTAAACATTCTCAATTTTTCTCCGCGCCGAATTCCAGCAATATTGAATTTGTATTTTTCAAAAAACTCAAAATCTTTAAAGCCTTTTAACGAAATGATTACATTTGCAGCGATTAAAAGTAAGGTGGCAATATTAATGTTTTGCATCGAAATAATTTATATGAGTTATTAATTGTAAATGAATTGCATCTAGATGGAATTTAACCTTCAACTTTAATAAATGAATACTTACAGTCGAAATCGTTTGAATTCTCAAAAATACTTAGTTTTACTTTAAAATTACCTATGCAATTACTTGTTTATATACTAGTGTACCCAATTTTATGGATAATCTCTATTTTCCCAATGAGATTGTTGTATTTCACTTCTGATGCTTTGTACATAGTTATATACAACATTGTTGGATATCGCAAGAGGACGGTTCGAGAAAATTTAGAATTAGTATTTCCGGAAAAAACTAAAGCCGAAAGAAAATCTATCGAATTAAAATTCTACCATCATCTCTGTGATATGATTTTAGAAGCAATAAAATCACTTACGATTTCTGAAAAAGAATTATTAAAGAGATTTGTTCCAACGAATATAGAAGACATTAGGAAAATCGAAGCACATAATAAAAGTATTATTTTGATGTTGGCGCATTATGGAAGTTGGGAGTGGATCTTCATTTTACAGCGTCAATTGGCTTTTAAGGGATATGCAATTTATAAAAGACTAGAAAACAAGTACTTTGATAGCATGATCAAGAAAACAAGAGCTAAATATGAAAGTTATTTGATCACAACCAAAGAGGCGATTCCAACCCTAATGAAAGCAAAAGTACAAGGAGAATTAACTATTAACGGTTTTATTTCGGATCAATCTCCCAAAATTCAAACTGCTTATCACTGGAAAGAATTTTTAAACATAAAAGTTCCCGTATTTACTGGGGCCGAGTTGATGGCAAAAAGGTTGGATATGGCAGTAGTCTTTTGTGCCGTAAAAAAAGTGAAAAGAGGTTATTACGAAGCCACTTTTGAAACTATTACCGTAAACCCAAATGATTTTGAAAATTATGAAATTACTGATAAATTCTTAAAACTAGTTGAAGTTCAAATACATGAGGCTCCCGAGTATTATTTATGGACACATAAAAGATGGAAACACCGAGATAAAGTACCACCGGAATTTCAGTAGTTAAAACTCAAACCAATTTTCTTCAATAGCTAGAGATGGTTTCGAAATTTCAGTTTTGTGAATATACTTTCCATTAAAGAAAATATAATCTTTCTGCCATTCTTTATAATTCTCTGAAAGCAAAATAACACTATCACAGATGTCTTTTATTTCTGAATTCGATGTTGTAGGGTGTATGGAGATTCTAATCCAGCCTGGTTTAATCCCACAGGCACCTGCTTCGACTTTAGCTATAATATCATCAGACGCCGACTCATCGATTCCAAGTAAGTAATGACCATAAGTCCCCGCACAACTACATCCGCCTCGAGATTGAATTCCAAATCGATCATTTAAAATTCTCACACCTAAATCATGATGCAAATCCCCAATGGTTATTGAAATCACTCCTAATCTATCCTCATGTTCACCTGCCAATATTACAATACCCGGCTTTGATCTTAATTGTTTAAAAAAATATGAAAGTAATTCTTCTTCCCGTTTCAACATTTTGTCAACACCCATCTGTTCTTTCAACTTTATAGAAAGGGAAGTCCTAATTACCTGCAAAAACCCAGGAGTTCCTCCATCTTCTCGTTCTTCAATATCTTCTATATATCTATGAATTCCCCAAGGGGTAGTCCAACGAACTGTACCTCCTCCTGGACAATCTGGCACCAAATTGCGATATAATTTTTTATTAAACACCAGCACACCACTGCTACCTGGACCTCCCAAAAATTTATGCGGAGACATGAAAATTGCATCTAAATATGCATCCGATTCTTTTGGATGCATGTCGATATCAATATATGGCGCTGAACATGCGAAATCAACAAAGCAGAGTCCGTCATTTTGATGCATTAATTTGGCAACTTCGTAATAAGGGGTTTTGATTCCTGTTACATTTGAACAACTAGTAATTGATGCTATTTTAAGAAGATGATCTTTGTATTGGTGTAAAAGAGATTTAAAGTTTTCTAGACAAAATAATCCCTCCTTATTACAAGGAATAACGATAACCTTGGCAATTGTTTCTAACCATGAGGTTTGGTTACTATGATGTTCCATATGTGAAACAAATACGACAGGACGATCTTCTTCTTTTATTTCCACATATTGTTTTACTTGCTCCGGGATTTTCAAACCGAGAATTCTCTGAAACTTATTAATCGCCCCTGTCATTCCCGTCCCAGTAGTAATCAAAACATCCTCTTCGCTTGCATTTATATGTTTTTTAATAATGACTCGAGCGTGATGATACGCCTGAGTCATTGTTGTACCCATGACAGCCGTTTCTGTATGCGTATTTGCGACAAAAGGTCCAAACTTATGAAGCATTTTATCCTCTATTGGCCTATATAATCTACCACTAGCTGTCCAATCTGAGTACACAATTTTTTTAGTTCCAAATGGCGACTTGAAAGTTTGATCAATTCCTAAAATATTCTGACGGAATGGTTCAAAATATATTTCAAGTTCAGACTTTTTAGACTCTTTTACTACGGGCATGTATTTTATTTTGAATTGTGTAAAGTTACTGAAAGTTATATGCTTGCAATTTCCCTTATATCTTTTATAATTTTGACAGCCAAAGCATCCGCTATTTCTTGAGATTTAGCTTCAGTGTAAATTCTGATGATTGGTTCTGTATTCGATTTTCTTAAGTGAACCCACTGATCTTCAAAATCTATTTTTACGCCATCAATTGTACTTATATCTTCAGAGGCGTATTTCCTCGCCATAGATTCTAAAATGCCATCAACATTCAATTGTGGAGTTAATTCGATCTTATTTTTACTCATAAAATAAGCAGGATATTCCTTCCGAAGCTGACTCACAGAAATATTGATCTCTGCTAAATAACTTAAAAATAAGGCAATCCCCACTAAGCTATCTCGTCCATAATGTAATTCAGGATAAATGACGCCTCCATTTCCCTCTCCTCCAATAACTGCTTGAGTATCTTTCATCTTTTGCACCACATTCACTTCGCCAACTGCACTTGCGGTATAACTCCCGCCATATCTTTTCGTAACGTCCCTTAATGCTCTTGAAGATGACATATTAGAAACAGTATTGCCTGGCTTATTTTGCAAAATATAATCGGCAACGGCAACAAGAGTATATTCTTCCCCAAACATTTCCCCGTTTTCATCTACGAACGCTAGCCGGTCAACATCTGGATCTACAACGACACCAAAATCGGCATGTTCTTTAACTACCAACTGCATCAAATCTGATAAGTGCTCCTTTAACGGTTCTGGGTTATGCGGAAATTCTCCATTAGGCTCGCAATACAACTTGACTGGATGAACACCTAATGCTTCTAATAAAAGTGGAACTGCAATACCTCCAGTCGAGTTCACCGCATCAACAACAACTTTAAATTTTGCCTTTCTGATTGCTTCAACATTTACTAAATCTAATTTAAGTATCTCATCTAAATGAATATCTATATAAGCATCATTGACCATTATTTGACCCAAATGGTCTACATCTGCAAATTGAATATCTCCTTTTTCAGCAATGTCAAGAATCTTTTGTCCTGCCATAGCATCCAAAAACTCACCTTTACTATTTAATAACTTTAATGCATTCCATTGTTTCGGATTGTGACTTGCAGTAAGGATAATTCCACCATCAGCTCGCTCTAAAACTACAGCAATTTCAACTGTAGGGGTTGTAGATAATCCAAGGTCAACTACATCAATTCCCATTCCTACCAGAGTTTGCATTACGAGTTGTTGAATCATATAACCTGAAATACGCGCATCTCGACCAACAACCACTCTATGCTCCACTTTGTTTCTTTCTGCTTTTAACCAAGTTCCATATGCCGCCGCATATTTCACAGCATCTATAGGAGTTAAATTGTCTCCTTGTACTCCTCCAATGGTTCCCCTAATTCCTGAAATTGATTTTATTAATGTCATTATCTAAATCTAATTTTCTTCTTTAAAAAATACTTTTCAAAATAAGTATATGAAATATGTGCAAATATAAGAGTTAGTATAAAAGTTAAAGCGTTTATTAATAATATTGTTAACGTATTACTTATAAATTGAGAGTCTTTAAATTGTAAAAATATGTATACCGTTATATTTAAAGCAATAGCATGATACATATAAATTCCATAAGAAATATTTCCAAAATGATGCATCCATTTATTAGTGACGATCCAATTTTTATTATTGAAACTTAAAGTGTGAATAAATAATCCAAAAAGAACACTTGTAAATAAATTGTTTACCCAAGTACTTTCAAATTTAAAAATATCAGTCGCAAAATATAAGAGCGTTGTACCGCAAATTAGTATCGGAAAAATCGATTTCTTTTTAAGAAACTCAAGCTTTTTCATCTCTTCAAGAAGGGCTATTATTCCACCAAAAAAAAGAAAGAAATATACAAATTTGAATTTTCGCAAAAAGGAAAAGACATCAATATGAAAAGCAACAAAATATAAAACCAATAGGGCACTTAAAACAATAACAATTTTACTTTTTTTAATAAAAAATAATAAAGGCGCAATGATTAAATAAAATTGTTCTTCAATTCCTATAGACCATAAAATCTCTAAAATACCACCAGGCGCATATAAATTTGCAAAAACGTTCGGGAGGAAAAATAAACAAAGTAACAACCCGTCAAAAATATCATAATTACTCTCAAAGGGTATATTAAAAAGTGGTAAAAAAAAATTATAAAAAGTAAAGCCAAATAATACAATTAAGTAATACAAAGGGAATATTCTCAACATACGTCTGACATAAAAATTCTTGATAGAGAAAGATCCTTTCTGTTTTTCAATATAAATTAGTCTGATAATCAAAAACCCACTCAAGGTGAAAAACATATAAACAGCTTCGATACCCCTCTGGAATATAGGAAGAGAATCAAAATATGGCAGATCTTGATTCTTACACAACTGTGGTATATGAAAAATCAAAACAAATGATGCTAACAAAAAACGAAGGGGATCTAAATTTGGTAATCTATTCAAAATGCATTTTTTAAAGTTTAAAATTACATATATTTATTGAATGAATTTTTTGGCACATATTTATCTTTCAGGAGTGGATGATGAAGTTATAATTGGCAACTTCATGGCAGACGGGATTAAAGGTAAAACCTACCTCAAATATCCTCGGAAAATTCAAAAAGGAATTCTTTTACATCGTTTTATTGATAGTTATACCGATCGGCATGAAATAGTGCGACAGAGTACGGCTAGGCTTCATGAAAAATATGGTCATTACAGTGGTGTAATTGTAGATATATTGTACGATCATTATTTGGCTAAAAATTGGAAAAAGTACCATACTCTTCCTTTAGATCAATATGTAGAGAATTTTTATGTATTACTTCAAATTAATCTGAATATACTACCCGAACGAATTAAAAAAATGATGCCATACATGATTTCCGAAAATTGGCTACTCAGTTATGCAACCATACCAGGAATCGCAAATATTCTTTCCCAAATGAACAAAAGAACGAAAGGCCTTTCTAAAATGAATTTAGCCGTAATGGATTTAGAACAATATTATGGCGAATTTGAATCAGAATTTACCTCTTTTTTTTCTGAATTAATCACCTATTCAGAGAAGAAACTAATTGAATTAAATTAATGAAAAGATATAGCTGCATTTTACTTATTCTTTTATTCACTATTTGTTGTAGAGAAGAAATACAACAGAAAGTCGCAACTCCAGTAAACGGGGTCATCACAGAACATGCTATGGTCGTCTCTGCACGGAAAGAAGCCTCGCGAATTGGGAGTGAAATCATGCAAAAAGGAGGTAACGCTTTCGATGCAATGGTAGCTACTGAAATGGCTCTAGCCGTCACTTATCCCTATGCCGGAAACCTTGGTGGTGGCGGATTTATGGTTTATAGAACTCAATTTGGAGAAATTGGTGCGTTAGATTATAGGGAAAAAGCACCAATTGAAGCAAAGAGAGATATGTACCTTGACGAAAACGGGGAATTTATTCAAGAAAAAAGTAAAATTGGGGGATTAGCTGTAGGGATTCCAGGAACAATCGCAGGAATTTTTGCAGTTCATGAAAAACTTGGTTCCTTACCAATGGAAGAAATTCTTCTCCCAGTAATTGAGTTAGCTATGAAAGGCTATGTTGTTACCCAAAAAGACAAGCTTACTTTAGATGTCTATCGTCCAATTATAAGTGAAGTAAATGCTGAAAAATCTCTATATACTGAAGTTTATAATGTAGGAGATACTATAAAGAATGTTGAGCTTGCTCAGACTCTTCTTAGAATTTCAAATAATGGGCGCTCTGAATTTTACGGAGGTGAAACTGGTCAAAAGTTGGTAAGCCTCATTCAATCAAAAAACGGAATAATATCTCTAAATGATTTACTCGCCTATGAAGTAGAATGGAGAGAACCTATTGTTTTTAATTATAAAGATTTACGCATAATCTCTATGTCTCCACCTTCTAGTGGCGGGGTATGTTTAGCACAAATTTTGAAAATGTTAGAACCTTTTCCTCTTGCCGACTACGGGCAGAATTCGGTTAAATATATTCAGCTGTTAGTTGAGGCTGAACGACGTGCATATGCAGATCGAAGCTATTATTTAGGTGATCCAGATTTTGTAGATAATCCAATAGGCTCACTTCTGAATGATAATTATTTGAAAGAAAGAATGTCCAATTTCTCCTTTGATTACGCAACTCCCTCTAGTACGATGGGCCAAGGTGACCTAAATGGTTATGAAAGTAGTGAAACTACTCATTATTCAATTGTTGATCAATTTGGGAATGCTGTTTCGGTTACAACTACACTCAATTCTGGTTTTGGTTCTAAATTATATGCTAAAGACTTGGGTTTCTTTTTAAATAATGAAATGGATGACTTTAGCGCAAAACCAGGTGAGCCAAATATATATGGGTTAATTGGTGGAGAAGCTAACGCTATTGAATCTCAAAAAAGAATGCTTAGCTCAATGACCCCTACCCTTGTTGAAAAAGATAATAAATTATGGATGGTTGTAGGAACACCTGGAGGGGCTACTATTATTACATCAGTACTGCAAACCATACTAAATGTTTATGAATTTAATATGAATATACAAGAGGCCGTAAATGCACCACGATTTCATCACCAATGGCTACCCGACGCTATTCGCTATGAGTTGGATATGTTTCCGATTAACTTAATTCAACAACTTGAACAAAAAGGCTATCCTCAAAGCATGAATGCCGATCCAATTATAGGAAAAGTAGACGCTATTCGATTGCTTTCAGACGGAAAACTCGAAGGGGGCGCCGATAAGAGAGGAGATGATACTGCGATAGGTTTTTAGCCAAAATCTTTACAAAAACTAGTTGTTCATCGGTTAAAACTATCATTTCAACGATTTGTAAGTAAAATACTACAAGATATGCGTAAAAAGGCTAAATTTGGGCTATATTTTACTAAAGTTTGAAGGTAAAACTTAAAAGACAGATTCATATAGGAACTTTACAAACAGCATTTTATTTTATTTATTAATCTGAAAATTGATTAATGCATAGCGTAAGATTTTCCCTTAATAATCGATCAATCCAGTTCCTCACCTGGGCAGTTTCTTTTTAGATTTCCTTGAAACTTCTATAATGAGAAAGAAACCTTTCTATAACGATATATTTACAATCATCCCATTAATTCTTAGTGGACTACTTTGTATTGGTCTACTTTTTCTATTTAGACAAAAATTAATATCAACACCTGATTTTAATCTTCAATTATCCAATCTATCATCCATATTTATTGGGATAAGCGGTTTTCTTTCAGCTATTATCCTGATATATCTCGTTTTCTCAACAGTTGGTTTAAAAACTAATCGAAATTTTGCTGTAGAAAGTCTTAGTAAGATAACTCAGAAAATGCATGATTTTAGAACGATTATTGAGATATTAATGCAATCTAAAATGTGGCTTCCTGGTCTTAAAGAATTTATAGACGATGAATTTGAAGGATTGACCTTTTTTGACGTGAAAGAATTTTACAAAGGAAAATCTAAATTGGCAATAGAGTTTCTTCAAGAAAATAAAAATTATACAGATACAGAGACTTTGTATTTAGAAATGAAATCTCTGTTGTTAACCAATCCCAAAGAAAAGAAAGTAGCCGAAAACATTAGCTATCCATCAATCTACAATAAAGATATTGTTGAAAAATGGTTAGAACATAAATGTGGGTCAGGTTTATGGTATTATTTCGGGTATAAATTTGGAGCCTATAAAGAGGCTTTAAAAATAGAGTCTGTTTTTGAAAGACATCAAGATAAAATAATGACATTAGCCAACACTATTGATCATGAAGTGTTTGAGGATTCTTCATTTAATGAAGTGTTTTTATCTAAGTTAGGAGAATATATGAGTAACGAAGTAATACCGAAATTGTATCAAGTTCAGGAGAATTTAGGAAGTCAAATGCCTAGAATGATGCGGTATTTATATCTCATTTTCGTGATTCTTGTTCTATTTGGAGTGCTCCTTCCACTATTATTTTTATTGTTTAATTTATCTATTTTCACTCTCGCATTAAGCTTTTCTTTGGTAATTAGTCTCATCTTTTACATAACGACTTCTTTATATCAATTCTTGCAGAAAGAAATCAATAATTAAATCCACTTTCTAGAGTTTAAATTAATTACTCCGACCTTAGTTCAATTGAAAATTTTCAACTCAATTGAGTATCTTTGCAAACTATGGTGAAAAATGAAGGATTTATTGAAATTCTTGGGGCAAGAGTTCATAATCTAAAAAATATTGATGTAAGGATTCCCAGGGATAAATTGGTTGTTATTACGGGACTGTCAGGAAGTGGAAAATCTTCTTTAGCATTCGATACTATTTATGCAGAAGGCCAAAGGCGGTATATTGAAACGTTCTCTGCCTATGCGCGTCAATTTTTAGGGAATTTAGAACGGCCCGATGTAGATAAGATTGATGGACTGTCTCCTGTTATCGCTATCGAACAAAAAACAACAAGTCGAAGTCCACGCTCTACTGTGGGTACTATTACAGAAATTTATGATTTTCTTCGTTTGTTTTATGCCAGAGCAAGTGATGCGTATAGCTATAATACTGGCCAAAAAATGGTTAGTTATGACGACGAACAAATAAAGCAATTAATCCTATCCGATTTTTCAAACAAAAAAGTTAGTGTTTTGGCCCCAGTTGTTCGGTCACGAAAAGGGCATTATAGAGAATTATTTGAACAAATAGCAAAGCAAGGATTCTTAAAGGTTCGCGTTGATGGTGTTGTTATGGATATTACTAGAGGAATGAAGATCGACCGATATAAAAACCATGATATTGAAATTGTTATCGATCGCATTATAATTTCTGAAGAAACTGAGACAGGCAAACGGCTTAATGAAACTATAGTCACTGCAATGTATCATGGAGAAGACATTTTAATGATATTAGATCATGAAACCGATCAAGTAAGGTATTTCAGTAGGTCGTTAATGTGTCCAAGTAGTGGAATTTCCTATCCTAATCCTGAACCGAATAATTTTTCCTTCAATTCTCCAAAAGGAATGTGCCCCCATTGTAAGGGGCTGGGCCAATTATATGAAGTTAATTTAGACAAGGTTGTTCCAAATAAATCATTGTCAATTAAACAAGGGGCAATAGCGCCTCATGGAATTGAAAAGAGTAATTGGATTTTCAAACAATTAGAATTAATAGCAGAAAGGTTTAATTTCAAATTGAGCGACCCGTTTAAAGACATTCCTAAGGATGCCCAAGAAGTTATTTTCTTTGGGGGAAATGAAAAATTTGAAATTGAGTCGAAAACTCTTGGTATTACAAGAAGCTATAAAATAGATTTTGAAGGGGTAGCGACTTTTCTTCAAAATACATTTGAAACCAATGAATCTTCTTCACTTCAACGCTGGGCTAAAGAATATATGGATAAAATTTCTTGCCCAGAATGTCTAGGGACTCGGCTAAGAAAAGAATCACTTTACTTTAAAGTGAACGGCAAAAATATTGCTGAACTGACACATATGGATGTGTTAGAACTAGCAAATTGGTTTAATGACATACATAAAAATATTTCGGAAGTTCAACTAAAAATCGCCGAAGAAATAATTAAGGAAGTTCGCACAAGACTCCAGTTTTTAATTGATGTCGGACTTACCTACTTGGCTTTAGATAGAAGTTCTAAGTCTCTATCGGGAGGTGAGGCACAACGTATTAGATTGGCAACTCAAATTGGCTCCCAATTAGTTGGGGTTTTATATATTCTGGATGAACCTAGTATTGGACTGCATCAAAAGGATAACGAAAAGCTAATAAAATCCTTAATCTCCCTTAGAGATATTGGAAATTCTGTGATCGTTGTGGAACATGATAAGGATATGATTCTCCACGCAGATCATGTAATTGATATTGGTCCAGCGGCAGGAAATCATGGAGGCGAAATAGTATCAGAAGGAACTCCTGCAGAAATATTAAAGCATCACACCTTAACGGCCGATTATCTAAATGGTACAAGAAAAATTGAAGTTCCTAAGAAAAGACGAAAAGGCAATGGAAAAACCCTCACTCTTTCAGGAGCAACTGGCAATAACTTAAAAAATGTAACTATCGAATTGCCATTAGGAAAGATGATTGGTGTTACTGGAGTTTCAGGAAGTGGAAAATCTACCCTTATTAATGAAACTCTTTACCCTATTTTAAATGCTTATTTTTTCAACGGAGTAAAAAAACCAATGCCGTATAAAAAAATTGACGGTCTAAAGAATATTGATAAAGTAATTGATATAAATCAATCTCCCATTGGAAGAACACCTCGTTCAAATCCGGCAACATACACCGGCGTTTTTTCGGAAATTCGAAACCTTTTTGCGAAAGTACCGGAAGCGATGATACGTGGATACAAACCGGGAAGATTTAGTTTTAATGTGGCCGGAGGTAGGTGCGAAACATGCAAAGGTGGTGGCTTAAGAGTTATTGAGATGAATTTTCTACCCGATGTTTATGTAGAATGTGAAACATGTCAAGGGAAGCGATTTAATCGTGAAACCTTAGAGATTCGTTATAAAGGCAAGTCTATCTACGATGTATTAGAAATGACAATAGAACAAGCTTGTAGTTTTTTCGAATTGATTCCAAAGGTTTATAGAAAATTAAAAACAATAAGAGAAGTTGGTCTAGGCTATATAACATTGGGACAACAATCTACAACTCTTTCGGGAGGAGAGGCACAACGAATAAAATTGGCAACCGAGCTATCAAAAAGAGATACAGGCAACACTTTTTACATTCTCGATGAGCCAACAACGGGTTTGCATTTTGAGGATATACGTGTTCTTATGATTGTCCTTAACAAACTGGTTGATAAAGGAAATACAGTCCTTATAATTGAACACAATCTTGACGTAATAAAAACCGTTGATTATATTATTGACATAGGACCTGATGGCGGAAAAAAAGGTGGTTCTATATTAGCTTTAGGAACTCCTGAAGAAATAATAGAAAACAAAAAGAGCTACACCGCAGGTTTTCTTAGAAAAGAATTACATTAGCTTCAATAAGTATTCAAATACAATTAGTGCGATAGTAAAACATATTCATGAGAGACGAAATGAAACCAAAAAACTGGAACGAGGTAAAAACAAATGACTCTTGGGCGATTTTTAAAATCATGGGTGAATTTGTTGGAGGGTATGAAAAAATGAGCAGAATTGGACCTTGTGTATCGATTTTTGGATCTGCAAGAACAAAACCCGATCATCGATATTATCAGCTTGCCGAACGAATTGCAAAGAAAATTACAGAAAATGGATACGGTGTTATCACTGGAGGTGGTCCGGGTATAATGGAGGCTGGAAATAAAGGCGCACATCTTGCTGGTGGAACCTCTGTTGGTTTAAATATAACTCTTCCCTTTGAGCAAAACGATAATCCTTATATTGATAGCGATAAAAGTATTGATTTTGACTACTTCTTTGTACGAAAGGTTATGTTTGTAAAATATTCACAAGGATTTGTAGTAATGCCAGGTGGGTTTGGTACATTGGATGAATTTTTTGAAGCATTAACCCTAATTCAAACACACAAGATTGATAAATTTCCCCTTATTTTGGTCGGCAGAGAATTTTGGAGTGGTTTATTTGATTGGATAAAAGGGACACTACTGAAAGAAGGAAATATAAACGCCGAAGACCTAGAACTTGTGCATCTCGTTGATGATGAAAATGAGGTGTTGGAAATTTTGAATGATTTTTATCAAGAGTATAATTTGAGTCCAAATTTTTAATGACCAAAATCATTCTCTATGCTAAAACAAACATTTTTTATTCTTCCAAAATAATTCCAAAATCATTTTGAAGCTACGACAAATATTTATTGGTATTCTTTGCTTGATTGCGATTTCGGTAAACGCGCAACACAGTATTTATATTGACGCAACATTAGATCCCGCAACTAAGTCATTATCTATACAGCAACAAGTACTTTTTAATAACACTTCATCTGATACTTTAAATGAAATTTATTTATACGATTGGGCAAACAGTTTTAGCAGCAAAACAACTCCACTAGGCAAGCGATTTTCAGAAAATTACGATAGCTCATTTCATTTTGAGAAAAATAAAAATCGTGGAAAAACAAGTATCAATACTATTACAACTGAGGGGTCCAAACCGCTATTTTGGGAACGAGGGGATAAAGTTGATATTTTAAAAGTTGCATTAGATAAACCATTGCTGCCCGGAGATAGTTACACTCTTAACTTTCAATATACGATTTGGCTACCCAATGATAAATTCACTCGATATGGTGTGGATGACAAAGGAAATTACAGCTTGCAATATTGGTATCTTTCTCCGGCATTTTATAATGGTGAATGGAATATTTACACTAATAAAAATGTAGAGGATTTGTACCTTAATCCTTCAGATTTTAAACTTATTCTTAAAACTCCTGAAAGTTACAATCTTGTTACAGATTTCGATCTGATTTCTGAAAGTGTTTCAGAAGGAATAAAATCTACCTTGCTTGAAGGAAAAAAACGAACAAGGGCTATGGTCTATCTGGAAAGATTTAAATCCTTTGAAACGATTGAAACAGATAAGTTTGATATAATTACAAATATTTCAGATAAAAAAATTACTCCGCCAATACGAGCCTTACTTATAGATAGAATTTCGCACTTCCTAGATAGCAGATTGGGGCCCTATCCATTTGAAAAACTTGTTATAAGTGAAAACGACTACAAAAACCAACCTGTTTATGGGCTTAATCAACTTCCAAATTTTATTAGTCCTTTCCCCGATGGATTTGAATATGATATGGCACAACTGAAAACCATCACAAAAAATTATATCGAAAATACCCTAATTCTTCATCCTAGAGAGGATTACTGGCTGTTAAGTGCTATTCAAATTTACCTGATGATGGAGTACGTGAATATCCACTATCCAAACATGAAGATTATAGGAAGTTTAAGTGATTTTTGGATTATTCGATGGGCGCATGCTGCAGATCTTGAGTTTAATGACCAATACCCTTTGCTCTATCTCAATATGGCGAGAAATAATATTCACCAAAAGTTAACTACGCCAAAAGATTCATTACTAAAATTCAATAGAAATATCGCAAACCCATATTATGGAGGACAAGGTCTTGAGTACCTTTCAGATTACCTCGGAAAGGAAGTATTGGCAAAAAGTATCAAGCAATTTTTTACCGAAAACAAGCTTAGTCCAACTACTTCTTCTGAGTTTTTAAAAATAATTGAACAAAATACTACACTTCCCGTTAATTGGTTCTTTGAAAGCTATGCTGATTCTAGAACTACTATTGATTTCAAAATAAAAAATGTAAAAAAAGAAGAAGACTCTCTGGAGGTTCAAATTCTCAACCTGCGTGATAACACTCTGCCAGTTTCACTTTTCGGACTCGATAAAGAAGGAGTGTTATTTAAGAAATGGCTGTCGCCTACTAGTGATACAATTTCCATTACTGTTCCTGCGGCGAACGTGCGAAGGTTGGTTCTTAATTATGATGGAAAAATTCCAGAATACAACCGCCGTAATAATTATAAAAAAGTAACTGGGTTATTCAATAAACCCTTTCAATTAAGACTTTTTATTGATGTTGAAGACCCTAATTATAATCAGATCTTTTTTATGCCCATTTTTGACTATAATTTATATGATGGATTTTCCGCTGGTTTGAAGTTATATAATAAAACTATTCTTCCTAAAGCATTTCACTATAAACTAGAACCTCAATATGGTTTTAAATCAAGAAATGTCGTAGGAAGCGGATCAATATCTTATACTAGGAACCTAGACAAACAGAAATTATATGCAATGAGATATGGTTTTTCAGGAAGTTATTATTCGTATAATACTGATTTATTTTACAAAAGATTTACTCCTTATATCACATTTGCATTTAGAAACAAAGACCTTAGAGATAATAAAAAACAGTTTATAAATCTGCGGAACGTAAATGTTGATCGCGACAATGATCCAAAGAATCCGAATCAAGAGCCTAATTATAGTGTTTTCAATTTTCAGTATGTATATTTTGATCCTAACCTCATCAACCATTTTAGAGGATCTTTTGATTACCAGATCTCTTCAGAATTTAGTAAAATATTTGCCACACTTGAGTATCGAAAATTATTCAACAACAATCAACAATTAAACGTTCGTTTTTTCACGGGTACTTTTTTATTCAACGATACAGCTCCTAACGACGACTTCTTTAGTTTTGCCCTAGACCGTCCAACAGATTATTTGTTTGATTACAATTATTATGGACGAAGTGAAGACAGCGGTTTGTTTAGCCAGCAGTTAGTTGTTGCAGAAGGAGGTTTTAAATCTCAACTAGATCCTGCATTTTCAAATACATGGATAACAACACTTAACGCAAGTACCAATATATGGAAATGGATTTATGCTTATGGAGATGTTGGATTGGTAAACAATAAAGGGTTGGGGACAAAAGCCGTTTATGATAGCGGAATTAGAGTAAATCTCGTTGCGGATTATTTCGAATTGTATTTTCCTATCTATTCTAGCTTAGGTTTTGAACCTAATCTGCCACACTATGATGAAAAAGTACGCTTTATAATTACACTAAGTCCTAAAACTTTGTTAGGTCTGTTTACAAGAGAATGGTATTAATTAAACAACAATCGATAAATACGGTACAGCCTTCGAGCTCAAAAAAAGCCAAAAGTCTTAGGCAATCTGGTTGTGCTTAGACGTGTTCAATGATAGTAATAGGGTTCAGGTTTTGCATGCCAATAGTGATGGCTTCTTTATTGATTGGAATCAAATGATGATAACGCTCCGGTAAGGATTTTTTCAATCCTGCCAATATATTCTCAATTTCAACAATTGGTTTAATTTTTAAGTATCCACCTAAAATTACCATATTGAATATTTTTTTATTTCCCATTTCAGAAGCCAATCTGTTTCCTTCTATTTGAAAAATATTAATATCAGATCTTGTAGGATGATGAGAAATTCCACTCGGGTCATAAATCAGTATGCCCCCCGGTTTTACAGTTTCCTCGAATTTATCCATGGATTGTTGGTTCAGAATAATCGCTGTATCATATAGTTTCAAATAGGGGGAACTTATTTTTTCGTCGCTCAAAATAACCGTTACATTTGCTGTACCTCCACGCATTTCAGGACCATATGAAGGCATCCAACTCACCTCTTCGTCTTGCATCATGCCAGAATATGCCAATATTTTTCCCATAGACAATACGCCTTGACCTCCAAAACCAGCTATAATTATTTCTTCTGTCATAGTGTTTATTTTAAGGTACCATTCACTTTAATATCTCCTAAAGGAAAGTAAGGAAACATATTTTCTTCCATCCAAACATTGGATTCGTTAGGAGCCATTTTCCAACCCGAATTACAATTAGAAAGAATTTCCACAAACGAAAGTCCTTTTTTTAGTCGAGTATTCTCAAATGCCAGCCTTAATGCTTTTTTAGCCTTTCGCACGTGCTTATGGGTGTGTAACGATTGTCTAGTGACATAATAGGTCCCAGAAAGGTTCGCTATTAGTTCAGTGATTTTCAAAGGAGAACCCATAGTTTCTATTTCTCTTCCATATGGTGAAGTAGACGTGCGCATCCCGGGCAGAGTAGTTGGTGCCATCTGACCTCCGGTCATGCCATAAATACCATTATTAACAAAGATTATTACAATGTTTTCACCTCTATTACATGCATGAATAGTTTCAGCAGTACCAATAGCAGCAAGATCTCCATCTCCTTGGTAGGTAAATACATACTTGTCTGGCCATGTTCTAGCAATCGCTGTAGCCACAGCCGGAGCTCGCCCATGAGCTGCTTGAGTCATATCAATATTCATAAAATCATAGGCCAAAACAGAGCATCCAACAGGAGCGACTCCAATAGTATCTTCAGCAACTCCCATTTCATCGATAACTTCCATTGTTAAGTTATGTGCCGTACCATGACCACAACCCGGACAATACGACAAAGCCGTATCTGTCATTAAATGAGTTTTACAGAATACTTGATTCTCTGGCTTTATGATATCCAATATGTCCATTGTTAATAATTTTTAGTTCTAAAGCTTCTAAAATTTCTTCCGGAGTGTGTATTATTCCTCCAGTCCTGCCAAAATGTTCAACTGGAATTTTATGTTCAACAGCCAATCTCACATCCTCCACCATTTGTCCAGCATTTAGCTCAACACTTAAAATTCCTTTTACTTGATCAGCTAGATCAAAAAGCTCTTTTTTTGGAAATGGAAATAAGGTAATGGGCCTCAACAAGCCAGCCTTAATACCTTTTTGACGCGCCAGCTGAACCGCCTTTTGAGCAATGCGGGCACTCGAACCATAAGCAACCATAAGATACTCTGCATCATCACATAATATTTTTTCGAAACGTAGGTCCTCTCTTTCCATTTGCTCATACTTAGAGAATAGCTTATGAACTTGCGCCTCCATTTTTTCAGGTTGCAAATAAAGTGAAGTCACAATATTGCGTCTTCTTCCCTTTTTACCCGTTGTTGCCCAATCGCCATATTTTTCAATAATTTCACTATTTGTCATTCTTTCCTTTTGATCCTTCAGCACTACTTTCTCCATCATTTGACCAATTAAACCATCCGAAAGAATTAATACCGGAGCTCGATATTTGAAAGCAATATCGAAGGCATCTTCGACAAAATCTGCCATTTCCTGAACAGAAGCAGGTGCAAGCACATACAATTTGTAATCCCCATGACCACCACCCTTAACCGATTGAAAATAATCAGCTTGAGAAGGTTGGATTGTACCAAGACCAGGGCCGCCACGAACTACGTTGACAATTACTGCCGGCAATTCGGCTCCTGCCAAATATGAAATTCCCTCAAGTTTTAAGGATATACCTGGGCTCGATGATGAAGTCAAGGCACGCTTGCCAGTAGATGCAGCACCATAGACCATATTTATAGCTGCTATTTCGCTCTCCGCTTGCAGAACGATCATACCCGTTCTTTCTTCAGGGCGTTCAGTCATCAAATATTCAATAACTTCAGATTGTGGAGTAATTGGATAGCCGAAATAAGCATCCACACCAGCTCTAATCGCTGCCTCAGCTAAAGCTTCATTTCCCTTCATTAATTTTAATTCCGACATGAGTTTATTGATAAAAATTATACTCAAACTGTTACTCTATACACTATTATGGCCCTGTCAGGGCAAACGATACCACAATTAGTGCATCCGGTACACGCGTCAGGGTTCTTCATAAAAGCATAATGGTAACCTTTACGATTGACCTCTTTTGACATACCAATCACATCTTCAGCACAAACGGGAATGCAGACTTCACAACCTTTACAAACCTCCGTATTGACCTCAATGGCTCCTCTAACCTTTGCCATTTTTAATAATTTTAGATCAGATTTATACTCTTTAAATTTTGATAAATTTAGGTAGAAAACCAAGATAAAAATATGACCAATATCATTTCGGTTAGACAATAAGTTTGACATAAATTGATAAAGCGTGTTATAAATTAATAGGAATAGATAATGCAATCGAAAATATAAAATACTCAAATAAAGAAGCTAAAAATTCAATGTTTTAGTTATTAATTAGGGATCCATACCGTACTAAAAAATATAACTCTTAAACTGGCTTGACTTTCAAATGCATTGCCAAACGACATTTTTCTCATTCGAATTGTATTGATTAAATTAAGTTATTCTATAACAAACACTTGATGTTTTTGGCTATTACTCGGAAGATTGCAAAACATTAACATTGTTTGGCACTTCTATTTTCTCTACTTTTGTCATTCTTAATTCCTCTTAATTTATGCAGACAAATCCACAGTCGAATGACGATTTATCTTTTGATGATTTTAAAACAGAAGTTTTAAACGATTACAAAATCGCCATTACGAGCCGTGAATGCAGTTTATTAGGCCGAAGAGAAGTTCTAACGGGAAAAGCGAAATTTGGAATTTTTGGTGATGGGAAGGAAGTGCCTCAATTAGCATGGGCCAAACAATTTAAAAATGGTGACTGGCGGAGCGGTTATTACCGCGATCAAACCTTTATGATGGCCATTGGGAAATTATCTATTCAGGAATTTTTCGCAGGCTTATATGCCCATACCGATATTAAAGCGGACCCTATGAGTGCCGGGCGTCAAATGGGAGGTCACTTTGCTACACATAGCCTACATGAGGATGGAAGTTGGAAGAACCTTACAGCGCAAATGAATAGTAGTGCGGACATTTCTCCCACTGGAGGTCAAATGCCCAGATTATTAGGGCTGGCACAAGCATCAAAAATCTATAGAAATCTAAAAGATCTTAAGAATAAAACTAACTTTTCGATTAATGGAAACGAAGTAGCGTGGGGGTCCATTGGAAACGCGAGCACCAGTGAAGGTTTATTTTGGGAAACTATGAATGCCGCAGGTGTTCTACAAGTGCCAATGGTTATAAGCGTTTGGGATGATGAGTATGGCATTTCGGTTCATGCAAAACATCAAACTACCAAAGAAAATATTAGTGAAATTTTAAAGGGATTTCAACGCACCGATGACGAAGAAGGTTTTGAAATTTTTCGTGTAAATGGTTGGGATTATCCTAGCTTGATAGAAGCATATCAAAACGCATCAAAAATTGCTCGTGAAGAGCATGTTCCTGTTTTAATTCATGTGCGACAACTAACTCAGCCACAAGGACATTCCACTAGTGGTTCCCACGAAAGATATAAAAGTGCTGAGCGTTTAGCTTGGGGAGTAGAATACGATTGTAATTCCCAGATGCGACAGTGGATCATTTCCAATAATATGGCGACTTCTGATGAATTGTATGAAATGGAAATTCTTATTAAAAAAGAAGTTAGTAATGGAAAGAAAGCGGCATGGAAAGCGTTCTTAGCTCCTCAAAAACAAGAACAGCAGGAAGCAATCGACTTGTTAGGAAATTTAGCCGACAGTTCACCGAACAAAATATTTATTGAAAAAATTAAAACTAATTTAGCTACAGAAACGGAACCTTTACGAGGATCGATTGCAACCGCAACAAGGAAAGCATTGCGCTACGTCCTTGGTGAAAATTCAGCAGAAAAAAAACAATTACAAGATTGGATCAATAATTATTTTGAAATCATTCAACCAAAATATAGCTCAGATCTTTATTCGGAAGCAAAAGGAAAAGCCACAACTATTGCCGAAATAAAGCCCATTTACGATTCTGAGGCCGATCAAGTTGATGCCCGTTTGATAATAAGGGATAATTTTGATTTTATCCTAAATAAACATCCTGAGGTATTAATTTTTGGTGAAGATGCCGGTGCCATTGGTGATGTAAATCAAGGTCTCGAAGGTATGCAACTGAAATATGGTGAGTTAAGAGTTGCGGATGTAGGAATTCGAGAAGCAACCATTCTAGGACAAGGAATTGGGATGGCATTGCGTGGTCTTCGACCAATTGCCGAAATACAATATTTAGATTATATTTTATATTGTTTGCAAATTATGAGTGATGATTTATCCACTCTTCGCTATCGCACTAAAGGAAAACAAAAAGCTCCAGTAATAGTTCGTACCCGCGGACATCGATTGGAAGGAATATGGCACAGTGGTTCTCAAATGGGTGGTTTGATTAATCTATTGCGGGGTATGTATATGCTTGTCCCTAGAAATATGACAAAAGCGGCTGGTTTTTACAATACATTGTTGGAAACAGATGAACCAGCATTAGTTGTTGAGTGCTTAAATGGCTATCGATTAAAGGAAAAAATGCCTACAAATCTAGGTGAGTTTAGAACACCTATAGGCGTAGTAGAGACAATAAAGGAAGGAAGAGATATTACATTGGTTTCTTACGGAAGTACACTACGAATTGTTGAAGTGGCTGCTCAAGAATTAAATCAGGCTGGAATCGACGCTGAAGTGATTGATATACAGTCTCTTTTGCCACTTGACTTAAACAAAGATATAGCGAAGAGTATAGCTAAAACTAATCGGCTTTTAGTAGTAGATGAAGACGTTCCTGGAGGTGCCTCTGCGTATATTTTACAACAAATTCTTGACGAACAGGATGGTTACAAATATCTAGATAGTAAACCCCAAACCCTTACCGCAAAAGCACATCGCCCTGCTTATGGAACGGACGGAGATTATTTTTCAAAACCTTCTGCGGAAGATATTTTTGAAAAGGTTTATTCCATAATGCATGAGGTAAATCCAACCAAATTTCCAAAATTGAGATAACTTTAATAAACTATTTAAAATAGTTCCTCATAGAAAATCATTAATTACGGGCAACGGATTATAATTAAATAATTTTTATTACTTTGGTGGCTCACTAGAAACAACATCAAGTTTATGTTACTGAATAATTCATATAATAATAATTACCTTCCTTAACAAAAACTTGTAGAGAAATAAAAACCTGTCAAGTTGAAAAATTTGACAGGTTTTTTTTTAGTATCAAGATTTGTAAGAAGCCGTTTTTAATTTGAATGTGGTTTTGAGAAAAAAATAAATAATTAAGTTGAGTTTAAGTCGGAGTCTATAAATGTGATTCCTTGATTCAAGAAAAAAAACAAATCGTATGTGTGGAATTGTATGTGCGTTCCGCTTGAAGGAAGCAAGTGACGTATTGAGGCTCAAAGTCTTATCAATGGCAAAATGTATTCGACATAGAGGTCCAGATTGGAGTGGTATTTATAGTAATGATAAAGCAATAATGGCTCACGAGCGCCTGGCAATAGTTGATCCCACTTCAGGGAAGCAGCCTCTTTTCAGTGAAGACAAAAGTTTTGTATTGGCTGCAAATGGTGAAATATATAACCATAGTGCGTTGCGTAAACAATTTGAAGGACGCTATAATTTTCAAACTAAAAGTGATTGTGAAGTCATATTAGCNCTTTATAAAGAAAAGGGAAATTCGTTTTTGGATGAATTGAACGGAATCTTCGGATTTGCGATCTATGATGTTGAGAAGGATGCTTATTTAATTGCACGCGATCATATGGGGATTATTCCTTTATACATGGGATGGGACCAAAATGGAACCTTTTATGTTGCTTCGGAATTAAAGGCTTTGGAAGGTATTTGCACCAAAATAGAGCTCTTTCCACCCGGACATTATTTAGATAGCAATGAAGGAGAATTGAAGCGATGGTATTCTCGTGATTGGATGGAGTATAAAAATGTAAAAGATAATGAAACGGATATTGCTAAACTTCGGAAAGCGCTCGAAGATGCTGTTCACAGACAGTTGATGAGTGATGTTCCTTATGGTGTGCTACTTTCAGGTGGATTGGATTCTTCGATTACTTCAGCAATTGCAAAAAAATATGCAGATAAGAGAATAGAGAGTGATGATAAGGATAAGGCTTGGTGGCCACAACTCCACTCTTTCGCTATCGGGCTGGAAGGTTCCCCAGATCTTGCCGCAGCGCAGAAAGTAGCAAAGCATTTAGATACAGTTCACCACGAAATTAAATTCACTATTCAAGAAGGAATTGACGCCATTAGAGATGTAATTTATCATTTGGAAACCTATGATATCACTACTATTAGAGCTTCCACTCCAATGTACTTAATGGCTCGNGCAATAAAGGCAATGGGAATTAAAATGGTTTTGAGCGGTGAAGGCGCCGATGANATCTTTGGAGGCTATTTATACTTCCACAAAGCCCCGTCAGCAAAAGATTTTCACGAAGAAAACGTTCGGAAATTAGACAAGCTTCATATGTACGATTGCTTAAGAGCTAATAAGTCATTGGCTTCCTGGGGAATTGAAGGTCGTGTGCCATTCCTCGACAAAGAATTTATGGATGTTGCGATGAGCATCAATCCGCAGGATAAAATGATTAATGGCGAGCGTATGGAAAAATGGGTGCTTCGGAAGGCATTCGAAGATATGCTACCGGCAAGTGTTGCCTGGAGGCAGAAAGAGCAGTTTAGTGATGGTGTGGGCTATAGCTGGATCGATACTTTGAAAAAAATGGTTAATGAAAAAGTTACAGACGAGCAGCTTGCGAATGCTAAGTATAAGTTTCCAATTCAGACTCCGTCGAGCAAGGAAGAATTCTATTACCGTTCAATTTTCGCAGATCATTTTCCGAGTGATACCGCTGCATTAAGTGTGCCCTCAGTCCCTTCAGTAGCTTGCAGTAGCCCTGTTGCCTTAGAGTGGGATGAAAGTTTTAAGAATATGAATGATCCAAGTGGAAGAGCGATAAAGAATGTACATGACCAAGCATATTGATGTATTTATAGCCTATAAAATCTAAATCATCTGAATTTTAAACAAAGCATCAAGTATTATTTCCTTGATACTTTGTTATTTGAGCCTACCTCTAAAAGCGCAATCAGTTTTTATAATTTTTCAAACCTAGCCTGAAAGAATCTTAAATACTCAGGTTCATAGATCATTTTCATTCCCTTGATGGAGTCTCGCCTTTCATATACATTTCCGACCGATTCTGCTATTACATCCATGTGTGCTTGGGTATACACCCTTCTAGGAATAGTCAATCGAACGAGCTCCAATTTTGGAAAATTATGCTCTCCTGTTTCTTTATTTCGGCCTGCTGATACTACTCCCCTTTCCATCGCCCTTACACCAGAGTCTAAATAAAGCTCTGCAGCAAGTGTTTGAGCGGGAAACTTGTCCTGTGAAATATGTGGTAAGAATTTTTTAGCATCTAAAAAAACACCATGGGTTCCAATAGGATTCACGATTGGAACACCCATTTCGAGAAGTTTATTCCCTAAGTAGTGCACCTGTCCTACTCTAGCCTTGATATGATCATCTTGTACAGATTCTGTAATTCCAATAGCAAGAGCCTCCATATCTCTCCCGGCCATTCCCCCGTAGGTATGAAGACCTTCGTAAACAACCACCATATTACGTGCCTTATCAAAAACGGCAGGATCATTTACGGCTAAAAACCCCCCAATATTAACCATCGCATCTTTCTTAGCACTCATAGTAGCACCATCCGTTAGTGAACATATCTCATATACGATTTCAGCTACAGATTTATTTTGATATCCCTCCTCATTACATTGAATCATAAAAGCATTTTCTGCTACACGGGTCATGTCGTGAATGATCCTAATTCCATATTTATTAGTAAGCTTTCGTAAGTCTTTTAAATTTCTTAACGAAATAGGTTGACCACCTGCCATATTCACTGTTGTC
>BS_KBA_SWE02_21mDRAFT_10000017_pt1 | contig 55200 bp, 48 predicted proteins | sample BalSeasSWE02_21m_FD_9196 | JGI IMG/M metagenome (IMG submission 9196)
ATTCATCACTCTCGTGCAAGAAACCTAAATTATATTCTCCAATAGCTAGCAGCCTTAAATTTGTAATCGCGGTTATAGTATCTTTTCGCTTTATATTTTCTTTTATTTGATTTTCGTAGTATAAATAGGCCTCATTTAAATCATCACTACTTTTTGGGTTTACCATTTTTTCACGGAAGAAAGCGGCACTGTCGATGGTCTGTTGACCGAAGGCTACTGAAGAAAGTAGCCCAAGACAACTACTTACCGTAAAACAAAAAAAGAGGAATGATTTTTTTAACTTTTTCATTCCTCTAAAATACTAACTAATTACTTCTTATATGATTAAAAAATATATTTGTGAATTGCTAGAAGAAAGCCTAATTCCAAATAAAAAAGGTCTGTTTGGTTTAACGGTTTTGTATAAAATTTGTGGAGCCTACAGCCTCCGTAGCCGAGTTACTTCGGCGAAGGTGGCTGGGGCAGCGGGGGCCAGCCCGCCGAAGCTCAGCGTAGGCGGGTTACTTATAGCCATTGTTGTCGTTTCGTTTTTTGTCCATTTATATGAACAATTAATAATCTGAATATTCGGTAGGAAAAAGGAAGATTATATCAAATTTAGAAACATTGTTTTGGTATTTAGGAATATCTTTCATTTCATTCCATTGAGGAGAAGCAACAAAATCTTCCCAATGTTTATCCCTACTTACTTGATCAGAGAAAGTTGTCATATACATTAAATTTGGCATTATAGAACCCGAAATGACCTCTCCATAAAAAGCTGCATTAAACTCGAGACGCTCAAAGAGTTTTATTTCTCCAGCATCATTAAACATTTCGACTTTATTTTTCAAGTATGCTTCGGTAGGCGATCCATAACTCCGTAATTCATAGATTCGTCCTGCTCTTGGACTATTCAATTTAGACGGTCTCATTACTGGAAAGCCTTTAAAAGCAAGCATTATTGTTGACTCAATTCGCCCATAAGGTTCTTGGTCATAAGATGCATTTAAAAAATCGCTTCCAGCTATTAAATATTGCTCATCGCTATTAAGTTGATCTTCAAGGCCAATTAATTGTTCAATCGAACTAAAAGGTGTTAGCACATACGTTTTTAGAATAGTATCAGTATCAGTTGGTCTTAATTTGAATACACCAATATTATTGATACCCAATCTTTTTACTCCAGGCAAATAGGCTTCTTTAAGGTACTTATCAGTTACAATTACCTGGTCCTCTGAATCAAAGGTGTAGACCTTAAGTTGATAATATTCTCTATTAGTCTTTGGAGATTTATTTTCTGTGGCCTTTTTAGAATTCGAATGCTCACAGGTAGTAAGAACTAAAATAAAGAGCATTAGTAGAAGAAGTTTGATTAATTTCATTTTTTTAGTGTTTTTTTAATGACCGACTACGTGTTTGTGTACGATTAGTGGCCTGTTTAAGCACCTAATTTAACAAATAAAAAACGAACCTGCCTGCCGAAGAGGTCGGTTTGTTTTCCATAAGCAAGTTTTGGCGAATTTTTCTAAAGAATTTTATCATTTGATTGTTGGTTGGTTATAATAAAGTACAAAGGTTAGTATAAGCGGTTGTTTTANTGCCGTTTATAGATTGTTGGGGTATTGTGCCTTATTCTTTTCTGCCTATTCATTTTGTTTGCCAAAATTAAAAACAATTCTCCCCAGTAAATACTAGAACAAGGTAAGATAAATAATATGGTTTGATGAATCCCTAGCTAATCTTAGCAATATGTGAATGTTGTAATTCTTTGTTGGAATTTTGTAACGCTTTACAGCTGATAATTGGGCATCTTTGAAATGTGATTATATGAATCAGTTCTTCACATACCAAAAATCATTTTTAATCTTATTTAAATTCAAACACAATGAAAAATACTATCAAAATCGCAACACTACTTATAATTGCTGGATTTTTTGCGGCATGTCAGCAACCCCGAAGCACTGAGCAAGTCCTTGCGGACGAACCCCAAAGAAAGGAAGTCATGCAAACTATTGTCAACAATCAGGAGATGATGACGCAAATGGTAGACATGATGATGAATAACGAGCAAGGTAAAATGATGATGTCAGGCAACAAGGAGATGATGGGTATGATGATGGGCAATCAACAAATGATGCAGGATATGGTGAAAGAAAACCCTGGCATAATGCAAAACATGATGCAAAACATGATGCAAATGTGCCAGAACGACTTGTCACAATGTAATCAGATGGCTGAGATGATGTCAGGTAACCATGCGATGATGCAAAGTATGATGGGTATGATGCATCAAAAAGGCATGATGAATGATGAGTCATACAAGAATGGCATGAACATGATGGGAAAAAGTATGATGGGAAAAGATGGGCAATGATGACAATTTCTATAACTATTAAACTTTTGAAATTATGATGTACGGATGGACCATAATAATAGCACTGGTAATTATTGCACTTTGGTATTTTAATCGGCACAAGCTTGATTTTTCAACGAAACAAGAGAAGCCCCTGGATATTCTTAAAAAGCGTTTTGCCGCTGGGGAGATCACCAGTCAGGAATATGAAGAAAGAAAGGCCGAATTGAGGAAATGATAGGTGTTAAAAAACCTTTTAATGCCGGTATGGCCAGTAAGGGTAGGGATATCTTCTTTATTCTTTTCTTCCTCTTTATTTTGTTTGCCAATGTAAAAACCATTTCTCTCCGGCAAACACTAAAATTATTCCTATTGCTGACACAATAACAACAAAAATATCAGAATTGGCTTTGACCCACAAAAAAGCAATTAATACAATTAAGTCAAGTAATAATGCGGATATCAATATTATCCCATTGGCATTTACATCCTTTCTTAAATGTTTAAAAACACCCCAATGAACAATCATGTCCATCACTAAATAAAAAATTGCTCCAATGGAAGCAATTCGCGATAAGTCAAAGAAAATGGTTAAGGTAATTGCAATGACAACAATATAAATTAACATGTGTTTTTGTATGCTTCCTGACATTCCTAAATGGCTGTGCGGTATAAGCTTCATATCAGTTAGCATTGCGGTCATACGAGAAACAGCAAAAATACTGGCAATTACTCCTGAAATTGTAGCTACAATGGCTATTCCTACTGTAAAATAAAGCCCATAATTTCCAAAAGCAGGTCTCGCTGCTTCTGCTAAAGAGTAATCTTTTGCTTCGACTATTTCAGAGATCGTTAGACTAGCATTTACAGCAATAGCAACTAAAAAATAGACTATTGTACAAATGAGCAATGAAAAAATGATTGACCTTCCCACATTTTTGTGCGGTTTGGTGATTTCTCCCCCACTATTGGTAATCGTTGTAAATCCTTTATATGCCAAAATAGAGAGAGCAATAGCCCCAATATAACTGGCAGCTGAATAGTTATTTGTAATAGCAGTGACCGGAATTAAATCGCCTAATGTGAATTGGGCAGCCCATAAACCTCCTATAGCAAACACTATGATTCCTGCTATTTTCATAATGGCCATGAATTGAGAAGTTTTGCCGATAACCTTATTTCCCGATACATTAATAATGTATGCAAGTATCAATAAGGCGACACCTAAGGCCGGCACCCACAGGGAATTCTTCTCCACATCAAAAAGCTGCAAGGTGTAAGAACCAAAGGTTCTCGCCACTAAGCTTTCATTTATAATCATAGAAAATGCCATCAAAACAGAAGCGGCCGCGGTGAGTGTTGTTTTGCCGTAGGCTTTCATTAAAATCATCGCAATGCCTCCTGCAGATGGGTATGCATTAGAAACTTTGATATAAGAGTAAGCACTGAAACCAGAAATAAGGGCTCCAATAATAAAAATATATGGAAACCATGTTCCGGATAATTCGGCTACCTGACCTAAAAGAGCAAAGATGCCCGCTCCAATCATTACTCCGGTTCCAAGAGCCACAGCACCTTTAAGGGTCAAACTATTCTTTTTGTAGTTGTCCATTTTTGTTTTCTATCCAGATCTAGATTTTTGTGGGCATGTACCACAATTTGTTATATCCTCTATTTTATATTTTATATCCGGTACATATAACCGGGATAACATCACTTTTTCATCGCGCTTATCCCATAACAAAAAAGCTTAAAAAACTGGGGAGTTTTATACAATAGGGTATACCGCCGCCGAGGCTTTCGTATACGAAGGGAGATCGTACCGACTAAGTTAAACAAAAAAGATGATTCATAATTATATTTTAGGAATGCTTCCAAATATAAATTTCATTGAATCTATATAAAAGCTTATTGTATTTACACTAATCATCAAAAATCACCTAATTTATTCTGTTTGATTTTTATTTGAAATCTTCATCTTGAATTCTCCAAGAAGGGTTCAATCTGTTGTCACCGCCAAAGAATAAAATCAATTGATTTCCATCCAAATCTTTTAACCTTGCCTCTCTCCATAACCAATCTTTATCGTTTGGTAATTCATCAAATTTCAACCCTTTTCCAATCAGTTCGTCTACATATTTATCGAGATTGTCGCATTCAAAATAAACAGATATACCTTCTCCCTTTGGAAGACTTTCAATTTTATGTATTGAAAACGTACTGTTCCCATCTGGGCATTCAAACCTTGCATAGTGTGGCAATGATTTAACAATAAGCTTTAGTCCTAATTTTTGATAAAATGGAATTGATTTTGTCAAGTCCAAAGAAGGCACTGTAATTTGATTTAAGTTCATTTTCTATTTTTATCCTTTAAGTCCATGGGTAGGATTATAAAAAGTTAGACGTCAATCTTCAATTTTTCAGTTAAACAATAACTATACATCATTATCAATAAACAGAAATTGTCAATAATATCATCGTTGTTATTATCAATAGTAGAAGTAGAGGCATTATAAATTTCAACCATTTATCAAATCCAATTTTTACTATTGCCAAAGCGGCTAAAATTAGACCTGTAGGATTGATCAAATAAAATAAACCCATACCATAGAGATAGGTGTCAACGATAGTTTCTCTGCCAATATTTACAGTGTCGGCGAGCGGAGACATTATCGGCATGGTTAATACAGCCATTCCCGATGACGATGGCATGAAAAACGATAAGCCACCATAAATAAATAGCATCACATTGGAAAATACAGCTTTGTTCATACCTTCAGTAATCGTGCTAGCATGATATAAAATGGTATCGCTAATAAGCCCGTCTTCCATAAGAATGGTTGCACCTCTGGCGATTCCTACAATAAATGCAACACTTAATAAATCGGCAGCACCTTTAGCAAATGCATCCACGAAATCACTTTCTTTAATCCTTGCAATAAAGCCTATAATAATGGCGCCAACAAGAAAGGTAGCCGTCATTTCCACGAACCACCAATCTAATAAGGATACTCCAACAATCATTACGACGAAACATAAGGAAAATACAGTAATAATAAGCCTTAATCTATGAGTGAATTTAACGGAGGTGTTCATCGTATTAAGGCCAAACATTTCCTCCAAGGCATCCTTTTGATCATAAATAAGAGACTTCGAAGGATCCGCCTTTACTTTTTTTGCGTAGCGAAGGATATAAAGAATAGTAATGGTTAAACATATTACTAACATGATCACACGATTGTTAAGTCCTGTTGTCCAGTTAATTCCAGCTGCGTCGGAAGCTATAATCGTCGCAAATGGATTTATCGTGGAACACATAGACCCAATTCCTGAACCTAGAAAAATACAACTTAAGCCAACCATTGCATCATATCTTGCGGCTAGAAATACTGGAATTAAAATAGGATAAAAGGCCATGGTTTCCTCAGCAAAACCAAAGGTTGTTCCTCCCGATGCAACAAGTGCAGTGACTAAAATAATTAGAATATACTCTCTGCCTTTTAGTGTTTTTGCCATCCAAGAAATTCCTGCATCAAAAGCCCCAGTGAGATTCATTATTCCAATTAAGCCCCCAATAATGAGGATTAAAAAAATGATATCAGAAGCTGCAATTATACCTTTTATAGGCGATTTTGCTAAATCTGCTAACCCTTGTGGTCTTGACACCATTTTTTTATAGGTATTAGGAATACCAATAGGCTTGTAGATGTCACCACTTGTAAATTTTTCTATGGGAATTTTTATATTGAGCGCATCCAAAGTGGCTTGAGTTGCTGGCAATTCAGTACTTTTTTCCTGGCTTATTTTGGTAAACGTATTGCTGGTTGTACTGTACGACAAACTATCGTATTTTCCGGCTGGAACAAACCATGTTAAAAGAGTTACTAGGACAGCAATTAGTATAAGAATGGTTTGGGCAGAGGGAAATTTGAGTTTCTTCATAATTAAAGATCAATTATTAATTAATTGTTTTCCTCATTTAAAAGAGGCGATTACTAATGAATCTAATTCAATCACTGACTCATTATTCTGTCCTAAAAAATTTATTTTAAAGAGATTGTTTGTTTCATCTGTGCTCAAAATTTCAATATTTTCTATCCTATATAACTGATAATCTTGGTTGTTAGAACTTTTTGATTTTAACTTTTGTATTATTTCAACGGCAGCATCAGATTTAATTCCCCTTTCGCCTAAGAGATCAAGTAGATTCCACAAAGCTTCAGCTTCCATCGCATGCATTATTGCTCGCTTTTCCTTTGTCTGACTATATTCATTAGATTGGTTGGCCATCTTCTGTTGTGCTAAGGCCACCTCAGTTCTCTTTTGTTCTTTGATGGCTATTTGTTCTTGGAAAAGTGCAGAATCTCTTTGCTGTTTGGCAATTTCACGCTGTTCTTGCGCTACTTTTGAACTATCTAAAGCTACTTTTCGTTCTATTTGTGCAATTGAGTCGGAAGTTAGAGCTGCTTTTGTGCGTTCCTGAGCAATTGAGTCGGATGTTAAAGCAGCCTTGGTCTTCTCTTCAGCCAAATTTGTTTGATTCTTAGCTTCAATTGTTTGTAAAATCGAAAAACTCAAAAGTAAAACGAGAATGACGATAGCACTGTTGCGAACAAGCATCATATTTCTATGAACCATAACCGCCTTACTTGCCAAATCATGTGGCGCTTTCCCATGAAGATGCGCGGCTAATTTTAAAACTTCTTTTTTAAAAATAGGATTGTTTAAAGAAAGATCCACCTCCGTCTTGGATGCTCTTAGATCAATATAATAGGGTTCAACATCAAATTTATTTTCCAGAATTTCAGGGAGTGAGTTATGCTCTGGATTTTTAAAAATTTTTTTCGAATCATCCCATAAAATTTCGCCATCTGTTAAAACGATGAGTAGTTTATCCAAGGATTTATGTTCTAACCAATATTCGATTTCCAATTTTACCCATTTGGAATCTGCAGATTGGGGTGAGGCTAGATAAACTAAATATTCAGAAGTGCTAAGTGCTCCTTTAATATTCTCCCATAAATGAGGAGAAGCCGATAGACTATCTTCATCTCTGAAAATGTCTAAATTCCTTAACTTATACCAAGGTTTAGCAAATTTTTCTAACGCAGCTTGTAAGGCAGGAGCTAATTTACCATCAGCGGCATGTGAATAAGAGATAAATGCGTTATACATCAAGAATATTTGTCTCTATAAATATAAACAAATATTTAAATGATTCTATTTCTTCAACATTCTCCAAATTTTTAAGGATGAACTCAAATTTTTGAGTTCATAGAAATTTTTCATTCTAAGCTTTAAATTATTATGAATCGATAGTAAAGGAATTTCACCGTAGCATTTTTTTTTGTAGCTTTAAAATCTTCAAAAATCGCCAATGAATATATTGCATATTAGTGCCGAATGTTATCCAGCTGCTAAGGTTGGTGGATTAGCAGATGTAGTAGGGGCATTGCCAAAATATCAAAATCAGCAAGGTTCTAAAAGTCAGGTTATTATGCCGTTTTATGATAACCCCTTTACCGAATCGAATGAGTTTGAAACGGTTTTTACCAATATAATTCAATTAGGAACTTTGCCTTTTGAGGCCACAATATTAAGTCTGAAAGATAATACTCTTGGCTTTGATTTGTTTTTTGTGGATATTCCGGAGCTTCTTTTTAAGAGCTATGTTTATTCCATCGATGATACTGATCGCTTTTTAGCTTTTCAAATTGCCGTTTTGGACTGGGTTCTTCAGGCTGACGTTTTACCACAAATCATTCATTGTCATGATCATCATACAGGTTTAATTCCCTTTATGCTGTCTCATTCTAAAAAGTATGCACGCTTAAAAAGAATTTCATCAGTTTTCACCATCCATAACGCTCAATATCAAGGTTGGTTTGCACATCAAAATGTTGGTTTGATTCCCGAATTTCCACTTTCTTTGTTTGGTTTGTTAGATTGGGATAATTGTATTAATCCGCTTGCAACGGCTATTAAATGTGCTTGGCATGTTACTACCGTTTCTCCAAGTTATATGGAAGAATTGAAAGTTGCAGCTAATGGTCTGGAGAGTTTAATTCGTAGCGAGAGGGATAAATGTTCGGGTATTTTGAATGGAATAGACTCTAGTGTTTGGGATCCTAAAACTGACACCTATCTCAGTCATAATTATTCTGAAAAAACGGTAGAGTCTGGTAAAGCTGAAAGTAAGAAATGGTTATGTGATGAGTTTAATTTGAAGCAAGATCAGGCTCTTGTTGTTTTTATTGGCCGACTTGTGGGAGAAAAAGGTGCCGATTTATTTCCCGAAGTTTTTGATTTAGCATTAAAAAATGCGAAAATATCAATACTTTTATTAGGCTCAGGAAATGAAACTGTCGAAAAAGAGTTAACCGAATTAAAAGAGAATCACGTTGGCGTTTATAATGCGTATATTGGGTATGATGAATCTTTGTCGCATAAAATGTATGCCGGCGCCGATTTTTTATTAATGCCTTCTCGAGTGGAACCCTGTGGGCTCAACCAGATGTATTCGTTACGGTATGGTACCATACCAGTGGTTAGCAGTGTAGGAGGTTTGAAGGATACCGTAGTTGATATCGATAATGACGGATTTGGAATTTGTCATGAAAATATTACCGTTGATGAGATTGTAAATGCCATTGAAAGAGCCGCGGCTCTTTATGCAAAGACAAAAGAATTCAACAAAATCCGGCAATATATAATGAGAATAGATCATTCTTGGGGGGAATCGGCAAAACAATACATTAATTTATATAAAACTTTAATTAAAAAATCATGAACAACGATAAGGTAATAGCTGTTATTTTAGGAGGTGGGCAAGGCTCAAGATTATTCCCACTTACAGAATCTCGTTCAAAACCGGCAGTACCAATTGCTGGAAAATATAGGTTGGTTGATATTCCTATATCCAATTGTATTAATTCTGAGATTAAAAGAATGTTTGTTCTTACTCAATTTAATTCGGCCTCATTAAATAAACATATTAAGAACACTTATCATTTTAGTTTTTTTAGTTCGGCATTCGTAGATGTATTAGCCGCAGAGCAAACGCTGGCAAGTGGTTCTTGGTTTCAAGGCACAGCAGATGCGGTGAGACAAAGCATGCATCATTTTTTAAACCATGATTTTGAATATGCGCTAATCCTTTCAGGAGATCAATTATATCAAATGGATTTTAATAAAATGTTAGAGGCTCATATTGAAAGTAATGCGAAAATAACCATCGCCTCCCTACCAGTTACTGAAAAGGAAGCTACCTCTTTCGGGATCTTAAAAACCAATGACGAAAATGTCATCACTTCTTTCATTGAAAAACCAGGATCGGACTTATTGCCCGAATGGACTTCACAGGTGAGTGATGAAATGAAGGCTGCAGGAAGAAATCATTTGGCCTCTATGGGGATTTATATCTTTAATAGAGATTTATTAATTGAGTTGATGAATGATCCAAGTACTGTTGATTTCGGCAAGGAAATTATCCCTCAAAATATCGACATGCATAAGGTTTTAAGTTATCAGTTTGAAGGATACTGGACAGATATTGGTAACATAGATTCCTTTTTTGAAGCTAATCTCGGGTTAACCGACGACATTCCGGAATTTGACCTTTATAATAGCGCAATGCGTATTTATACGAGAGCAAGGATGTTGCCTACAACTAAAATTTCGGGAACAACATTGCTAAAGGCCGTAATAGCAGAAGGTTGCCTAATTAATGCGGAAAGAATTGAGCGATCGGTTATTGGAATTCGTTCTCGAATTGGGAGCGGGACTACAGTAAGCAATACCTATATGATGGGTTGTGATTATTATCAAACTTTAGATGAGTTAGGCTCAGAATCATCAGAAATTCCTATGGGAATTGGTAACAACTGTTTCATTAACAATGCGATTTTGGACAAAAATTGCCGAATTGGGAATAATGTTAAAATCAATGGTGGGATTCATCTAGAAGAGAAAGAAACGAGCATGTACTTCATAAAAGAAGGCATTGTTGTAATTAAAAAGGGAGCAAAGATTCCTCATGGATATGAAATTTAGAAAAAAGCGTTTTTTTTTCATCTAGCAATCTTTAATAATATCTTTAAAATTGATTGATTTTAATTCAAATTTTAATAAGTCTTATGTTTTGATTCACAGAACTCTACCATCGTAGAATAATCATGTTTCTTATTTAGACTTTCCTGAACAAACGAATACTTAATTTATATGTCTCAAGTTAGACCCCATAGTTTTTTTACAGAATTTGATGTTAATCTATTTAAAGGCGGAAAGCATTTTAAACTCTATGAAAAATTTGGAGCACATCCACTAGTTCTAGACGGAGACGAAGGAGTTTACTTTTCTGTTTGGGCACCATCTGCAAAACTTGTTTCAGTTATTGGAGATTTTAATCATTGGGATGGCTCTTCTCATGAACTTAATGTTAGATGGGATTCTTCAGGAATTTGGGAAGGCTTTATTCCGAAGGCAAAAAAAGGAATGCGGTATAAGTTTAGGATAACATCCAATCATGACGGATCCATTTCAGAAAAAGTAGATCCTTATGCCTTATATTTTGAAACTCCTCCTAATACCGCTTCTATTATTTGGGATATTTCAAATTATCAATGGGATGATAGAAAGTGGATGTCATACAGAAATGACAAAAATGGTTTAGACAAGCCCTATTCGGTTTATGAAGTTCATTTGGGATCATGGAGGAGAAATAAAGAGGGCAATTTTTTATCCTTTACCGAATTGGCGGTTGAATTGGTGAACTATGTGAAGGAAATGAATTTTACTCACGTTGAATTTATGCCAATAATGGAATATCCTTATGATCCTTCATGGGGATATCAACTCATAGGGTATTTTGCGCCTACTTCACGGTTTGGTTCTCCACAAGAATTTATGCAACTCATTGATGCTTTCCATCAAAATAATATAGGGGTGATTCTAGATTGGGTCCCTTCTCATTTTCCATCCGATGCGCATGGTTTAGGGATGTTTGACGGAACTCATTTATACGAGCATCCAGATACTAGAAAAGGTTATCATCCAGATTGGAAAAGCCTAATATTTAATTACGAACGAAATGAAGTTAGGTCTTTTCTAATAAGTAATGCAATGTTCTGGTTGGAACATTATCACGCAGATGGATTAAGAGTGGATGCGGTAGCCTCTATGATTTATTTAGATTATTCTAGAGAAGAAGGTGAATGGGAACCTAATATTTTTGGAGGAAATGAAAATTTGGCAGCCATATCTTTTCTGAAAGATTTTAATCAGGCCGTTTATGAGAATTTTGATGGCGTGCAGACCATAGCTGAAGAATCTACAGCCTTTCCTATGGTGACCAAGCCGGTGTCTATTGGTGGATTAGGTTTTGGAATGAAATGGATGATGGGTTGGATGCATGATACTCTTGAATATTTTTCAAAAGATCCCATTTACAGAAGGCATCATCAAAATGATATTAGCTTCAGTTTAACTTATGCATTTACAGAGAACTTTATGCTTCCATTATCTCATGATGAGGTTGTTTACGGTAAGAATTCTCTTTTAACAAGACAACCCGGGGACGAATGGCAACGATTTGCAAATCTTCGCTTGTTATATGGGTATATGTTTACACATCCCGGAACTAAGCTTTTATTTATGGGTGGTGAATTCGGACAATATGAAGAATGGAATTTTCAGAAAGGATTGGATTGGAATGTACTGGAGTTTTTACCTCATAAAAGAATGTCCGATTTTGTAAAAGATTTAAACCTGTTTTATTCTGAAACTCCTGCCCTCTATGAAAAGGCATTTAGTATAGAAGGATTTGAATGGATTGCCTATGATGATTTTGAAAATTCTATTATCTCTTATATCCGTAAAGGACATGATGAAGAAAATGATACTATTGTTGTCTGTAATTTTACGCCTTTAATAAAAACGAATTATCGCATAGGTGTTTCTAAAAAAGGAAAACTATACGAAGTATTTAATAGCGATAATCAAAAGTATGGAGGAAGTGGGATTAGCAATAAAAAAGATATCTCCATAAAAAAAGTTGCATCGAACCATAGAGTTTATTCAGCTGAAATTACAATCCCCCCTCTCAGTATTTGTGCTTTTCAGTGGAAAATCTAATAATTACATTTTAATAAATTTTAAACTATTTTTTTTGCGTTTATGATAATAAATGGCATGTATTTTTGCGAATAATTCGCCCTAAATATTTGATATTTTTGTTACGTTTACAACTTATTTTTAAGCAAGCTCTTTATGATTACCAATACCGAATTAGAACAAAAGGGAAATCAATTTCCTTCCAATATAATCTCCTATAAAAAAAACATTGACACTCTATATTTTCAAACGTTAAACGATGTCACGATACAACTTACTATAGTGAGGGATAGCGTTTTGCGATTTAGATATACCACGACATCGAATTTTGACAATGATTTTTCCTATGCTATTACCAAATACGCCAGTACTGGATTCAATTATTTGGATATACAAGAAAATGATAAAGAATTCATTATTACTACGCAAAAACTCATCTGTAAGATTAATAAAAAGGATTCAAAAATTGCTCTTTATGATGCCTTAGATAATACGTTGATTAGTCAAGATGAACTTGGTTTTCATTGGGAGGAAAGTTATGAATATGGTGGGAATGTTGTGAAAATGAGCAAGGTGTCACATGATGGTGAGAGTTACTATGGATTGGGAGACAAGCCGGTACATTTGAATTTAAAAGGAAAGCGCTTCGAAAACTGGGTAACAGATTCGTATGCTTTTGGCACAGATTCAGACCCCATTTATAAAGCGATTCCCTTTTATACAGGGATTCATCATGGAAAGTCTTACGGAATCTTTTTTGACAATACTTTTAGAGCCTACTTCGATTTTGCACATGAAAGAAAAAATGTAACCAGTTTTTGGGCACAAGGAGGAGAAATGAACTATTATTTTGTTTATGGCCCTCAAATGACTGATGTAGTTGCAAAATATACAGATCTAACGGGAAAACCTCTCCAAATGCCTGCGCTCTGGACATTGGGTTATCATCAGTGTAAGTGGAGTTATTATCCTGAATCTAAAGTGAAGGAGGTTACGGCAAAATTTAGAGAATTGCAAATACCTTGTGATGCTATATATCTGGACATAGATTATATGGATGGTTTTAGATGCTTTACTTGGAATAAAGAATATTTCCCTGATCCTAAGCGAATGGTAAAGGAATTATTAGATGATGGGTTTAAAACAGTTGTAATTATTGATCCGGGAATTAAGATAGATAAAGATTATAGAGTCTTTAAAGAAGGATTAGAAAACGATTATTTCTGTAAACGAGCCGATGGCGCTCTTATGAAAGGGAAAGTATGGCCAGGGGAATGCTATTTTCCTGATTTTACAAATCCGAAAGTTAGAGAATGGTGGTCAGGGTTATTTAAAAAACTTATTGAAGATATTGGAGTAAAAGGTGTTTGGAATGATATGAACGAGCCTGCAGTGATGGAAGTCCCGAACAAAACATTTCCAGATGATGTGCGTCATGATTATGATGGAAATCCATGTAGCCACAGAAAAGCACATAACGTTTATGGGATGCAGATGGCGAGAGCTACTTATCAAGGGCTTAAAAAGTTTGGACATCCTAAGCGTCCCTTTGTCATTACAAGAGCTGCATATGCTGGAACACAGCGTTATACTTCCTCTTGGACAGGAGACAATAGAGCTACTTGGGAACATTTATGGATTGCAAACGTTCAAGCACAACGGATGGCAATGTCAGGATTTTCTTTTATAGGCAGTGATATAGGTGGGTTTGCAGAGCAGCCCAATGGTGAATTGTATGCGAGATGGATTCAATTAGGTGTTTTTCATCCTTTTTGTAGAACGCATTCTTCAGGAGATCATGGTGAACAGGAACCTTGGATGTTTGGAGATGAAATTACCGAAATTGTAAAAAAATTCATTGAATTAAGATATCAATTATTGCCTTATTTGTACTCATCTTTTTGGCTTTATCAAAGCGAGGGGATTCCTATATTGAAGTCATTAGTATTATACGATCAAGATGATAAGCAAACACATTATAGGACAGATGAATTTATTTTTGGAGATAAGATTTTAGTTTGTCCTATTCTAGAGCCAAATTCGAAGGGAAGAAGACTTTACTTACCCAAAGGGATATGGTATAATCACTGGACCAAGAAACCACGAGTGGGAGGCAAAGAGATTTGGGTAGATGCAGATATTGATAGTATGCCACTTTTTGTGAAAGAAGGTGCTATCATTCCAAAATATCCAATTCAACAATTTGTGGGGGAGAAAGAATTTGATCAAGTTACACTTGAAGTGTACTTCAAAATAGGAAAGGAAAATTCTATTTTATACGATGATGCTCATGATGGCTATGATTACACGAAAGGACTATTTAGTTTGCGTACTTTTAAGTTAATTGGAAAAACAAATGAGCTTATTATTCAACAGCATAAGGCGGGTAAATTTAATGCCAATTATTCTACTTTTAGATTGAAGTTGATTGGTGTACCCTTTAAAATATCCAAAATTCAAATTGATAATGAGGAAATTTTATTCGAAAACGTAAAGGTTAATGGAGATAATACCCTCATTATTGATAAGGAGTTTAGTGAACTTCATATAATGGAGTAAAAAATATTTATGAAAAGGAACCCTTAAATAGTGTGATTTTACTTCTCAACTTATTTTTATAGAAAAGGGGTTTAACGGTTCTATTTTATAGACACTTTAAAAGATTGAATCGCGGCGTTCGGTTCCATAATAGTGTATTCTTGCCAAAAGTTTGGATCATATTCTGATAAATAACTAGCTTTTACGTCTTTGTTTTCGATAAGAGAATCATAAATGCTATTTGTTGTGATTTCCGAATTAAATACAACTAACTCATATTTTGTAAGCTGAGTTACTTGAAAGTCGAGCTCTAATGAGAGTTCATTTTGCTTTCTTGGACCTTTTACATGTTTGTTTTTTTCAATCACCTTTAATGGTCTTGCGATACCAACGAAGTTACCGTCATCTAGTTCGATAAAATGGGGACCATAAGCTCCATTTTCATCTTTCTTAAATAGCATTTTTCCGCGATAAACATTATTTCTAAAGGTAATTCCTAGAAGTCCAAATTTTGTAAGCGGTCGAACATTTTCAAATTCTAGGCGCATAATGGCATAGTCTTCAGTATTTACATATAGCACACCTTTAAAATCCTTATTTCCTTTTGGAGAAAATTTCAAAATATAAACAGTAGATTCATCAATATTGGTGTAATCCTCTAATGTAAAGTTGTAGCGATTGGATTTTTCTAATATGTCAATTTTAGAATCTTCTTTAAAGAATAGTTGTGCATACAATTCTGAGATACGACCCTTGATTTGACCAAGAAAGGCCTCATGGTCCTTAGAATCATTTTTCTCTTCAACCTCTTTGGTCTCTTCGTTTGAGGTAATAATTGAATCTAATTCTACCTTAGTTCCAAATATACCCGACTTAATTTTCAAGTAAGAATCTGGTTTTACATTTTCTTTGAAAATCTGTTCTAATTTTTTAGATATGCCGTCTGTAGATAAATCTTTCGATTTGTCATACAATTCTGCAGCTTTATCGATACGAAGTTTATGCTTATTATAATCACCGTAAAAATCGCCTACAACTTCTCTATAATAGGAGGATTCCTTTGGGATACTTCGGCTAATACTGTCCATTAACTCTTTGTTAAGTTCCTCAATAGTAGACTCTTGAAAACCGAAATCGACCTTGTTCATTTTGTTAAATTCAGATTGCCGGAAGAAAATTTTCTTTTGAGTAAGCCCAACAGCGTAATTTTTTTCTAAGTTTTCCTTTACTTTTTCGATAATCTCAATCGCGGTAAGGGGATTTGTACTTAAAAATATTTCTTTAAGTTCGAAAGTGGCAGGGGACAGGACAATTACGTTTTCTATTTGATTTTCAAGAGATACACCTTTTTTCTCATAGCCCATGGAAGAGATATAAATTGAATCTTTTACCTTCTTTAGTGCTGTTTCTGTTATGGTAAAAACGCCATCTTCATTCGTAATAACTCCTTGGTTTTTGCCCGTTTGTACAGTCGCATATGGAATGGGCTCGCCAGACTTCTTATCAATTACTTTGGCGGAAAAAGATTGGGCGTTAGCTATGAAAATCGAAATTGAAAAAAGAATGCAGAGTTTATATTTTATTCGGATCATGGTTATTTCGGACAAGTAGATATTCTTATATATGTTTTTAGTGATGGAAAGGTTATTTTACGTATTTTAATGACGAGTTGGTTGAGATATTGTTACCTATAATTGAGAAATTAATTTCACTTCCTGAAAATGGCAAGAATTGTTATAAATGAAATTTATTTGAACTCTCTCTTAATACAGAATTGATGATAACATAATTGTTCAGCTATTTGTTAAAGATTTTATTAATTATCTTCGCGAAAAAAGAATGCTCAAAGCCGTTTTATTTGATATGGATGGTGTAATAGTAGACACTGAGCCTCTGCACCATAAGGCGTATTTTGCAATGTTTGCTGAAGTAAATATTGAAGTTTCAGATGCCCTTTATGAAAGTTTCACCGGAAGAGCAACGATGAGTATTTGCAATCAGCTGCGCAATGATTTTAACCTATTCGAAACTTCAGAAACCCTAGCAGCTATAAAACGAAAACATTTTAAGCACATATTTGAAAATGACGCCGAACTTTCTCTTTTAGATGGTGTTTTAGATTTGATTCAGGACTATCACAAAAATGGACTTGTCTTAGTAGTCGCTTCATCGGCATCGATGGATAATATTAATCAAGTTTTTAAACGTTTTAATTTGGATAGGTATTTTACAGCAAAACTTAGTGGCGCCGATTTAAAATCGTCTAAACCGCATCCCGAAATATTTATTAAGGCAGCCCAGGCTTCGGGTCATGACCCGAAGTATTGTATGGTGATTGAAGATTCTACTAATGGAATTACAGCTGCTAAAGCCGCAGATATTTTTTGTGTGGCCTATTATAGTCCTAATTCTAAAAATCAGGTTTATACGCTAGCAGATAAGGTCATTTCTCATTTTTCAGATATTAGGTTCAAGGAAATTGAGGGCCTGTTTTTGTAAAGCTATTTTTTTGGATTTCTGGAAGTATTAAAAACGATATAGGAAAACAAGCATTGTTAAGATAGACCTTTTTAATTTTTTTTAAGCAAAGAAAAGGAAGCTGGAATAATTGGCGCCCTATTATGCTTCTGAGTCTCGTAAGTGTATCTCGAGTTCCAAAATTCACCAATTCAAAGGACCTCCGTAAATTAATTTAATCCATATATTAGCAATTCATAACACCCACCAATGGATTATTTTTTAATTTGTACTGTTCTTGTGGCTCTGGCTGCAACATTTGGATATATCAATGTTCGATTCCTTAATCTTCCCAATACTATCGGACTAATGCTTATTACGATAGTGTTCACTCTTTTTGTTTTAGGACTAAGTTATTTTGATGATACTCTATTGGCCGCAGAAAGATATGTGATAACTCATATAGATTTTAGAGCCGTATTATTAGATGTAATGTTAAGTTTTATGTTGTTTGCAGGTGCGTTGCATACCAATTTTGAACAACTCAAAGTACAGCGATGGCCGGTATTGGCATTTTCGACTTTGGGAGTTTTAATATCTACCTTTTTAGTAGGGATAATCATGTACTTTCTATTGCAACCGTTGGGATTGGAAGTTGGTTTTATTTATTGTTTATTATTTGGGGCGCTTATTTCACCAACAGATCCAATCGCCGTTTTAGGTATTATGAAAAAAGCGGGGGTTCCCAAAAAATTAGAAACAAAAATTGTTGGAGAATCGCTTTTCAATGACGGAGTTGGAGTAGTTGTTTTTCTTACTATTTATAAAATAGCTACATTGGGTAGTGGTGATGTGGCAGTTATGGATGTGGTGAGTTTATTTGCCCAAGAAGTGATAGGTGGAATTGCATTAGGTTTATTTTTGGGGTATTTTACGTATCTATTGATGAAGTCTATAGACGATTACGATATTGAAGTAATTATCACCTTAGCTACAGTTATGGTTGGAACGGCTATAGCTCAAAAGTTACATTTGTCCGCTCCTTTAGCAATGGTTACAGCCGGGCTTATGGTTGGGATGGATACCGTGCGTCAAAGCGCCATGTCCGCGACTACGGAAACTTATGTCGATAAATTCTGGGAGCTCGTAGATATCTTGCTAAATACCGTTTTATTTGTATTGATTGGTATGGAGATGCTTGTTCTAAGTTTAAAAGGGAATTATTTTATCGCAGGATTATTAGCTATTCCAATAATATTATTGTGTAGATATACATCTTTAATACTGCCTATTAATTTCTTTAAAAAGAAATTGGATTTTGTCCCTAATACTAATCTAATTATGACTTGGGGTGGTCTTAGAGGAGGAATTTCAATAGCCTTAGCATTAGGACTCACTGAAGTCATGCACCGTGAATTATTTTTGGTGATTACCTATGTGGTAGTTGTATTCTCAATTCTTGTGCAAGGTCTCACGGTGGAAAAACTCGTAAAAAGACTTCAGTAGGAATGATATATACTAATAGGCAAAACACTTTAGATGACTAAGTTACAATTGTCACTATAGGACTTTGCTATTTTAGTTTCCCTTTTTTATAAACCCTTTACATAATTTATAAGTTGCCATTTTTCCTCATCATCGGTAATTTTTTTATCAAAACTTGGCATTTCATCTCTTCCGAGGAAAATTTTATAATACAAGCTACCATCACTTTGTTCTTTAAAGGATGCCTTGGTAAAATCGCCAACTGGTGTATCTAAGCTTGCCGCTTTAGTCCCGTCGCCATGGCCTTTACTGCCATGACACGATTTACAATGTTTCGAATAAAGTGTGCGTCCTAGACTTTCAGCATCTGCAGCTTTAGCATAAGGGTTTTCCATTTTTTCATATTTAGCAGGCACTTTCCACGGATCTTGCAAATTCGATTTTATTGCCACCATCGATAANAGAAGAAAACTTCCTATAACTACTGTACTTATAATAATCAATTGTCGTTTCATAATGTTGGATTTTAAATTTTTATTTTTAAATGGGTTTAACTTTACTAATCTTAATCAAGATAAATATTATATAACAAATTATAAACCATATTACAAGTATCATACCACTAACTGTAAGAACCAAGGTGATTGGTGCATTGGCTGCTGCTGCCCATAATGATCTTTTTTCGATTGAATAGTCGGTTTTTTCAATTGGAATACCCCATTTTTTTATTGTCTCTATTTCTAGGTCATTATACAGGTCGGATTCAATAATTTTAACCACTATAGCAACATTTCCTTCAGTATCAGCCGGCATATCTTTCGGAAATTGCACAACTACTTCTCCATTCTCATTTGTTGTATTGAATGCATCCCCTATGGACAATAGACTGAAGGTTCTTTTTATATAGAAATAAATATCAAGTTCTTCGATAGGCAATCCCTCTTTATCGGTTGCGGTTGCGGTGATGGTATTCCTAGAATCTTCTTCAGAAAAAGAAAGAGTAACGACTGCATCTTGCTTCTCATCCTCCTCCTGTCCATAACCAATTGTAGAATTGCAAATGAACAATAAAAAAACAGCAACAATTTTTAAAAGACGTTTAGTCATGTTTTTTTTAGCCTTCATCTTCCAGAGTTTTTGGTTCAACATTAGCTTCAGTTGTCAATGTTTCTGCCTTAATGGGGATAACAGGAAACAACTTAATGAGGACGGTAATAATGAATAATAACCAGGCAAAAGACGCTAAGGTAATAAGCCATTCTTCCATAGAAGGGTCATAATGTAAATAGGATTCATCAACACCTTGAATAGGCAAGTATGGATGCTGTAGTGAGGGAATGACTATTAAAAAACGCTTGAACCATGCCCCGAGAATTACGAATATTGATATTATAAATAAAGGTAAGGGCCTGCGAAATATTTTAAACATCAATAAAAAGAGGGGAAGAATTAGACCCCCAATCTGAACAAACCAATACATAGCTGCATATTTGCCTGTAAATAATTCAGTAATGTGTTCCCCCTCAACTCCAACCATCTTAAAGGCTGGACCTAAATATTCATTGATATTAAAATAAAGGTAAACAAGTGACAATAAAACCAATAGTTTACCCATATTGTCGAAATGGATTACTGTTATATATTCTTTAAGTTTTAAATGCTTTCGAATAAAATACATCGCGATTATAATTACGGCTGCCCCAGCCATAAAAGCTCCCGACACAAAATAGGGGCCTAAATTGGTGCTGTCCCATCCTGGACGCCAAGTTGTGGCAAATAACCAGGAGGTAACTGTGTGAATCGCAAATGCCACCGGAAGAACTGCTATCGCCAGAATTGTGCTAACTTTTTTCAACATAGTTGCTTGTTTAGGTTGATAGGTCCAATTGATAGCTAAAATGCGATACATGCTTTTTTTCCATTTTGGGATTTCCGTTAATCGGTCACGGCAAAGCGCAATATCAGGAAGTATGGAAATATAATATAATAGCAGACTAATGACTAAATAGGTAGAAATAATAGTTACATCCCAAATAATCGGAGACTGAATTCTGAAATATTTAATCACGTTGAAAAACCTGTCTGGGCGTCCCATGTCTACTATGATAATCACCACGGCACAGATAATTGCTGAGATAGCTATAATTTCTGAAACCCTTCTAAGAGGTCTAGACCATTCATTTTTGTTAAGTTTCAAAATAGAGCTGAACAAAGAACCGACCAAGCTTATAGCTACGAAAAACACAAAATTTGATATATAAATTCCCCAAGAAGTATAATCTCTCATCGCAGTAACTTCAAGTCCATACCTCAATTGACGGTAATATCCATACATTCCAAAAAGAATGACTATCAGTAAAAAGGCCATCCAAAGTTTGTAGCTTAAGGAAGTCGAAACGATATGCTTTAAAACGTCTTTTTCTCGCTTAGTTTCGTATTTTTGCTGTTCTATGATTGGTTTTGTCATGATTCAGTATTTTCTTTCATAGTATCTTCAAAAGGAAACATTCTGTTAACAGGAGGTAAATAATAAACACGTGGTTTTGTGCCTAACTCTTCCATGTATCGATACCCTGCCTTATCTTTTAATAAAGTGGATAATCGAACGGTCTCTTCACCATTGGTGACTGTGTCGTCAAGCTCATCTCCGAAGTATATAACCCCATTTGGGCATGCAGTAACACAATGTGGCAATTTATTCTGTCTAAGCAAATCTGGACAAAAGTCACATTTAGCTACTGTACCTATCTTACTAGGAAGGCTGGTTTCGGGCGAATAAGGGACATCTAGCTTTCCTTCGGGAGGAGCTCCCCAATTAAAAACTCTAGCAGAATATGGACATGCGGCCATACAGAATCTGCACCCAATACAACGTTCATTATCTATAAGTACAATCCCATCGGTACGCTTAAAAGTAGCCCCTACAGGACAGACTTTCACACAAGGAGGGTTATCGCATTGAAAACATTTTTTTGGCATCCAATAGGGTGCGGACTTTTCATTATCCTGCATTTGCAGCACCTTGATATAGGGTCTATCAGGGGTTAGATTATGGTGTTTATCGCAGGCATTGACACATTTTCTAGCATTCTTGCATTTGCTTAGATCAACTACCATTACAAATTTTTTCCCTGGAATACCTTGACGCGCTTCTGCTGGCGGTGCACCCTGATGCAAATGCTCCATTTTTTCAATCTCTGAATTAGGAACCTGCACTAAATTTCCATCGGTGGTTAATAAAGTTGTTTTTTCTTCGGAAGGATCCTCACAGGAAGATAGAGAGTAAAAAGCTATCCCCGTTACTGCCGCAGCGGTTCCAGTGGAAATATTTTTTAAGAATTTCCTTCGAGAATCTTTTTTTTGGTTGTTACATTCCATGGTATCTTTTTAGATTAAAAACAGGATTACCCCTAAAATATGTGATAAGCGAAATAACAATTGATGTAAAATTCTAATTAGAGTTCCAAAATAAAAAGTGATTGGAGCATCTTTATGAAATTGTTTAAAAGCAGATTCTTGATATTAATGGATCAATCATCCAATCATATCAAATATAAAATCTAAATAGCAGGTTTTTAATGATATATATCAGTTTTTGTAACCTTTGTTACATGGAAGAATCAAAAAGAGTATCAAGAACTGGCAATAAAAAAGCCGAGCATAGCTCGGCTTTTTATTTATTTAGAATAGTTAAAACTATTTTTCGAAGGTTTTTATGTGATTTACAATAAACCACATGTCTTTCGGGCTCGGTATCTCCTTCTCGTTATTTGGCATGTCATGTTGCCCAACATAACTTTTGTAGAATATGGTTCCCTCAGATTGAAGTTGGAATTCTGCAGAAGAAAAATCTCCTATTTTACTATCAAATTCGCCTGCGTTTGGTCCATCCCCCTTCCCAGTAATACCATGACATGACTTACAATGTTTTGTATATAAAGCCTTACCAATGATTAAGTTCTCGTTAGTAGCGTAAGTGGGGTTTTTCATCCTTTGATAATTTACTGGAATTACCCATTCCTGCGAGGTTGAATCCAGTTCTTTCTCAGAAACTTTAGACGCAGCTGTAATTTTAGATGTTTCAGTTTTATCACTACTTACACTTGAAAATTGTTTTTCATTGTTTTTGCAATTTTGGAAAATTAATCCGAAAATTAACAATCCTATTATAGATACATTTTTCATAAAATAATATTTTATTTTTCTGTAACGATTATAACTTTTGCTTTCCTTAGATAAAACCAAACAATATTATTTCTTCAGTTTTATAGTAATCATATTTAATACTACTTATTTTGAGTTTTTAAGTACTCCTCTAAGGTTTTCAAATAATTTACGATAAACCACATATCTTCTGGATCTGGTATTTTCTTTTCATAATTGGGCATGTCATTTCGCCCGATATAGCTTTTGTAAAAGATTTCTCCCTCCGTTTGCTCGTGAAATTCTTTAGATGAGAAATCTCCTATATCAGCATCAAATTCACCAGCCTTCGGTCCATCTCCTAGACCCGTTTTTCCATGACATGCCTTACAATGTTTTGAGTATAAAGCTTTACCAATTGCTAAATTTTCTTGATTGGCATAAGTTGGATTTTTCATTTTTACATATTTTTCTGGAATATCCCATTTTTCCTGATCAAATTTATTGAAGGAATACAATGCAAGACTAACAAAGCCGATTAAAACTAAAAATTTTATTGTTTTCATAATTACTTTTATTTGAGATAGTATTAATTTTTTATAATTTTTTTTCTTTCTGTGGTCGTCGATGACTTTTCTTATAGGGGTTCTATATCTAAGGCATCACCTTCCTTTTTAAGTTTAATTAAATTAAAGATTGTATACACGTAGTTGGCCCAGACACCCACTAACATAATTGTTAATACGATATACATCCAGGTAGGAGCAGCTAAAGACCATAATGTATTAGCTTTTTCTTTGGACTGTTTGTTTGGAATACCCCAATTTATGGTTTCCATTTGAGTAACATTTCCAAAGTCCTCGTGGTCTTCAATAATTGAATACACAACAATATCACCATTTACATCTCCACGGAAGCCCTTAGGAAATTCAAATTCAAACGTACCATCCTCAATAGTCCCTTCTTTCAATGTCATTTTAGATAACATACTTCCAATAGAGATTTTAACATCTGTTTCCGTAGCCGGAATTTTATTACCCAAACTATCCTTTGTAAACGCAAATACCTGAACCGTTTTAACACTATCAATTTCCTCTAGTTTTAGCTCTAAATTTAGGTCTTTAACGCTAAGTTCTTCTTCTTGAGCGTCCATCCCTTCGGTCCCTTCAAAGCGAGCAATTAAGTTGATTTTTCCAGCGTTTTCAATTAAAAAGCTGTGATCTGCTGCAAATGTTAATTGTGCTACACCTTCTTTTGAAGTCTTTGATGTTCCTATTAATACTTCATCTTCATTTATGCGGTTAAAGAATTTTATTTCAGCATCATAAACTGGAAGTATATCTCTTTTGTTTTTTTTATGCTTTCCTATAAAACTTACTTCCAATAGACGGGAATTGTCATGTTGTTTTACCGTATTGAAACTAAATTGCATTTTATAATTGTTCAGATCGTTTTCTTGAGCAATCGAAGGAAAAGAAAATGATAGTACTGCAATAAAAAAAGTAATTAATGTATGTTTAAATAAGTAACTTTTCATCGTTTCTAAGTTTATTGTAATTACTTTAATTTAATATTTTTACCCTTTTTTATATTCTTTGCTTGCATTTTATCACCGTCAATGATTCCCGACATAGGTATTATGGGAATAAATTTAATGATCAATGTAAAGAATAAGAAGAAGGCGGCTATACCGGCAAAACTTAAAGACCACTCGATCCAAGTAGCTGTATAGTGAATAAATTCTGGTCTTGTGTCTTGAATAGGTAAAAAAGGTGTTTCTAAAGTTGGAATTACTATTAAATATCTATTGAGCCATAAGCCTAATACGGCAATAACGGCCGCAAAAGTTATCATTTTAATCGTTCTCAGTTTTTTAATGAAGAGTATAAAAATTGGTATTAAAACTCCAATATAATTTGCTAGTATAAATTCCCAAAAATATTTCGTAAAAAGAGTTTCTAATAGATGATCATTTCCTGTATTGTGACTAAACCATCTTGAAAAATATTCGGTAAATGTGAAATACCCGAAGAGTAATGATATTACCAGTAAAACTATCCCCGCTCCAACAAAATGAATCTTACGAATGTATTTTTCAAGGCTAAAATATTTTCTAATTAGATACATCGAAATAATAATTACTGCGACACCAGAATACAAACCAGCAATAATAAAATAGGGGGCAAATATGGTGCTATTCCATCCAGGTTGTGGCGTTAAACTAAAGATCCACGCAAGTACTGTATATGCGACAATAGCCATAGCAATAATCATAGTCGACATAATGCTAATTATTTTATGCAACCTCTTATGCTGATTGGGTGTATCTTGGTAGCCAATGGCTAGGAATTTGTACAATTTCTTTCTCCAATTTGGGGTTTCTTCATCACTATAATCTCTTAGAATTGCCAAGTCGGGTATAAAAGTTAAATATAAATAGATAAAGCACCCTATAAGGTCGGTCATAATAGCTATGATATCCCAGGTTATTGGTGACTGAATTCGAGGGTAGATAAATAAATAATGTAATCTATCTAATCTTCCGATACACAATAAAATAAAGATAGGCCCTACCACTAATGATAAGACCGTCATAATTTCAACAATTCTTGATATTGAGTTTTTCCATGGCGTTTTAAAAAAATGCAAAACACCAGAAATAAATGCTCCTGAATAACTAAGGCCAACAAAGAATATAAAATTGATGATGTATATCCCCCAGACAACATTATCTCTCATGCCTGTAATTTTGTGTCCTTTCATGAATTGAAGAACGAAAGCAGTTAAGCCCATCAGAATTATGACTAGTAATAAACTAATCCATATTTTTAATAATGGGCCAGATGTTCTCAACATTGGTGAAAATTCATTAACCAATTCTCTTTTTCTAGTATTTAGATCCATATCAAGAGGTATTAAAATTAAATTTTACCAAGTTTTTTCAATTTTTTCACATAGGGAACATCTCTGTAGCGCTCAATAATTTCTTCATCTACATCAAAACCACGTTCTAAAGGAAACTGTCGATTTACAGCCGGTAGATAATAAACATTTGGTTTGGTTCCCAAATGTTCTAAATGACGATAACCACCACGCTCATTGATTAATTCAGAAAAGCGTAGTGTTTCTTCACCATTTGTAACGATGTCTTCATTTTTATCTCCAAAATAAATAACACCCATAGGGCAGGCTTTTGCACAATGCGGTAATTCACCTTGTCGCAGCATATCTGGGCAGAAATCACATTTCATCACAGTTCCTTCAACAGCAGGAATGCCAGTTTCTGGAGAATAAGGTTGATCTAAATTCTTGAATTTATCTTTAGGCCCCCAGTTAAATTGTCGTGCAGAATAAGGGCAACTTGTAATACAAAATTTACAGCCTATGCAGCGCGTATTATCAACTAAAACTATATTATCATCTCGTTTGAAGGTAGCTCCAGTTGGGCAAACTGTCACGCAAGGGGGTTCATCACAGTGGAAACAAGGTTTCGGAAACCAATAAGGCGACGCTTCCTCATTATTTTGAATAAGTTGAATCTTAATAAACTCTTCATGGTAATCTAGTTGGTGCGCTTTTTGACACTTTTCAACACAGCTTCTAGCATTTTTACATTTTGCTAGATCAATTACCATTACGAATTTTCGATTGGGAATGCCTTCTCTGGCTTCAGCAGGAGTGATATGAGCCTCTGGATATTTGTTAATTTTTGAAACTTCAACTTCAACAATTTTTCCATCGGGGGTTAATAATCTTGTTTTTTCTCCAGAAGGAGTTAGTTCTTTTTCTTCATCTGCAGCAAAACTAGAGAGTATTGATACACCAGTTACTGCAGATACACCAGAGATTAATCCTAATTGTAAAAATTTTCGTCTGTTGGTGGGATTTTTTTGAGATTCTTTTGTGGACATAACAATAAAGTGCAAGTTATATACTTAGGCAAATATTATAGTCCAAAATTAGAAGCTCTATGAATGAATTCACATGATCTGGATCATCCTTTGTAATTCTTTTTACTTATCGTTTTAACTTGATTTGAACTTCTAGAGTGGGAGTTGCAGTTCGAGTAAGTAATTAATAATGGTGAAATTACTCCAAAAAATTCGTTCAAAAATCATCTGGGATATAATGCTGGAGTAACATAATTAATGCAAGTTCCAAGATCTCTATTCTGGAAGATTGAATGGCATTTTCAATAGAAGCATAAAAAAAACCGAACATTGTTCGGTTTTTTTTATCAAATAACTATTAAGCTTATTCAGCCAAAGTTCTTAAATAATTTACTATAAGCCATCGGTCTTCGTCATCAGGCATTTTTTTGACATATTCAGGCATATCATTTCTTCCAGTGGTAGTTTTGTAAAATAATGCACCATCAGATTGTTTTTGGAAATCTGCGGTAGAAAAATCACCTAAATCCCCTTTTTGCTCGGCGGCTTTAGGACCGTCTCCATATCCTTCTTTTCCATGGCAAGATTGACAATGCTTGGTGTATAATGATTTACCCATGGCCATATCTGTGCCTTTAGCTACCGGGTTTTTCATATTTACATATTTAGCCGGCACATCCCATTTCTCCTGAACAATGGTTGTGAAAGAGTAAAATGCGATAGCAACGACTCCTATGATTGAAAAGATTTTAAATAGTTTCATGTTTTTAATTTTTAGATTTAGAAATTTTGAATAAATTAAACGATAAATATATGATTAAACTCCACATTCCCAAAATTATCGCGTTTGGAAATATTAGCAAAAATATAGGTGTTTTATTTCTTGGTGACCACATTTTCCTTTGATCAAAAGTTGATTCGTCTACAATTAGGACTCCGACTGGTGCAATAACAACATCTTTAACAGTACCATATTCTTCCGAATCATTTAAAACAACTTCTATAGTTAAGTTTCCATCAACACCTGGAATTCCTTCTTCAATAGGTACAAATATGGTACCATTCTCATCAGTTACATTAAATTCTTCGCCAATAAATAATGGTTTAAATAATCGTACAACTTGGACTGTTAAAGAAGCCTCGGTTATTAGGCTATCCTTACTAGTATCTTTCAAGGTGGCCATTATATAATTTATACTGTCTTCTGTAATTACCTTGGCCTCGATAACTGCATCCTTAAAACTTAGGCTTTTGGAGGCTTTCTTATAATTATCATTACCCTTGAATGAAATTAAAACATTAAAGGTAGCTGTAGAGTCAGGTTTTATAGAATTAAAATCTTTAATAACGAATTTACCTTCACCTTTCATATTCGTTGTTACAGTGCCCAATTCAATTTCACTTTCTTCAAACTCGTTATAGACGGTTAGCTCAATACTTGGAACATTTATATTATCATTACCAATTTTAGAAGTAACTCTGATGTCAAAATAAATCTCTTTATTCATTATTTTAACATATGTGGCTTTTATTCGAACAGTATTTTTTTCTGAATCTTGGGCATATAAATGTTGAAGTCCTATGTTACTTATAAACATAACTAACAATAGAATAAAACTCCAGTAAAATTTTATTTGATTTTTCCTTGAAAAGTTCATGATTCAGTGTTGGTATTTGTTTCTAATAATTCTTGCTCATCAGCAGTTCTTTGAATAGGAATTACGGGTAAAAAGCGCACCATCAATGTAATAATTAATAATGACATCGCTAATGTTGCCGCTGTAATAAGCCATTCGTGGATACTGGGAAAATAATGGTGCCACGATTCTGGAACACCTTCAATAGGTAAAAATGGATGTAGGAGCGTTGGGGTAACAATTATATATCGTTTCCACCAAGACCCAACGACAACCATTAAACCTACAATAAACATAGGTAGAGGCTTTCTTCCTTTTTTGAATAATAATATTAGGATAGGTAAAAATAATCCCACGATCTGGGCGAACCAAAATATGGGAGCATATTCACCCGATACTAATGCATTTAAGTGGATATCTTCTTGAACAGGGGCTGTAAATATTGGAAGCAAATACTCGTTGATATTAAAGTATAAGTAGGTTAAACATGCTAACACTAAAAACTTACCCATTTTATCGAAATGATAGTCTGTAATATAGTTTTCAAGTCTTCTTACCCTTCTAATTATATAAACGACAGTAATAAGAGCCCCAACCCCGGCTACGAATGCTCCCGAAATAAAATAGGCTCCCATATTTGTACTATCCCAACCCACTCTATAGGTTGTTGAAAACAACCAGGCGTCTATGGTTTGTAAGAGGATACCAACTGGAATTATCATTATTGCAATAATTTTAATTGATTTTCCTTGAATCGCTTTTTGTTCAATTGTTCCTTTCCAGTTGAGGGCTAACTTGCCATACCATTTACTAAGTTTTGGTTTGGTTTTTTTGAAATGGTCTTTTAAAATGGCGAGATCAGGAAGTAAAGGAAAATATAGTAATAAGAAACTTAAAGCTATATAGGTTGGAACGATTATAACATCCCAGGTAATGGGAGATTGCAATCTGCCGTGAATAAATAAATTGAGTAATCTATCGGGCCGGCCCATATCGATCATAATGGTAAGTCCCGCCATAGAAATGGCAGCTAAGGAAATAATCTCGGCTATTCTAACCAGAGGAGTTCTCCATGTATTATTTGTTAGCCTCAAAACGGCTACTGTAACAGATCCAACAAAACTGGTAGCTACAAAGAATACAAAATTAGATATGTAAATTCCCCATAAAGCGTAATCACGCATATTAGTAACTACTTGCCCTTTAATGACCTGATCTATATAAGCAATGAGTCCAATAATTATTATGATCACCAAAAAAATGGTCCAAGTAACACCACGTTTTCCAAATTTTCTTGGGGCAAGATCAGTTACAAGTTTATCGTAGTTTTTCATGGTTTTGCAGGTTTTTCAACAGATTCAAACTGCTTATAATTATCGAGCCCTTTTTTAAAATCAACTAATCTGTTAGTAGGTGGCAAATAATATACGCTTGGAGCAGTACCTAATTCTTCCAATAATCGATAACCCGCTTTATCTTCCAATAATTTGCTTAATCTTAAGGTTACTTCACCATTGGTTACCGTATCTTCATATTTATCGCCAAAATAAAACACACCATTAGGACAAGCTGTTACGCAATGTGGAAGCTCACCTTTATTAATTGCATGTGGGCAAAAATCACATTTATCAACCGTTCCTTTAATACTTGGTCTGCCACCAAATTCTGGGGAAGAATGATGTTCACTACTCATATCCATCAGGATTTCATTCGCGGCATAGTCGGGCTCACTCCAATTAAATACTCGAGTAGAATAGGGGCAGGCCGCCATGCAAAAACGACAACCAATACAACGTTCATTATCGATTAATACCAAACCATCTCTTCTTTTGAAGGTAGCGTCTACGGGGCAGACTGTAACACAGGCAGGTTGATCACAATGCATACAAGTTCTTGGCATCCAATAAGCCGCCGTATCTCTTGATTCTTGCATTTTATGAACCTTAAGCCATGCATTATCTCCCGTTATATAATGATGTTTATTACATGCACTAACACATTTCAAAGCATTTTTACACTTGGCCAAATCAATAACCATTACAAACTTACGATTTGGAATACCTTCTCTAATATTATAATCAGCATCCTTATTTTTTGGAAGATCCATTTCCATGACTTCAGATGAATCCACTTGAATTATTGTACCATCGGTAGTCATTAATTCCATGCTATCATCTGAGTTGGTGAAAGGCTTTGCTGCTAATTTTGATGCGAATTTTGTGAGACCAATTCCACCTATAACGGTAACCAAACCCAATTTTAGACCTTTGTCAAGAAATTTGCGTCTTGAGTTCTTATTGTTATTTTCCATAATATGGGTAAGTTAATTGAGATTACAGCTTTTTACCTAGCCAGTTTAAAAAGGATTTGTTAGAAATACTTTTTTTGACAACTTTAGCCTTTTTTAAAGCGCTAACTTTAACCTTAACAGTAGTACCATCAGGTTTTAATAAAATTTGATATTCTTCATCTTTTTCATTGAGAATTTCCTCGCTAACAGTGTTGCCAAATCCAAACATGGGGATGAGCAAAGTGCTTCCTAATAGCGAAAACATTCCTCTTCTTGAGATTTTGGTTCCTTCTTTAGATTTATCTTCCATTGTCGCTTTTTTTTTAAAAGAGCCGTAAAATATTGAATACTTAAGTCAAATATTCAATATTTTACCGCTCTGGTTAGGTCAAATAACTAAAAATTATAAAGTCGTGTAATATTAAAGCCAATTAAAACTTCACCTTTGAAGTAGTCATGTTGATTAAACATGATGTTTTTTTGTGGTACAATTCCATTGTAATTTGATATAAAAAGTTGGAAAGCATGTCCTGAGGTACCAAATTCTACACCTACACCTAAACCCGGTTTTGGATTGTCTCCGCTAAATCTAGTTATTGGTTGAGTATAGTCTATCATAATGGCAGTCTGTTCACTTATTTTATAACGACCACCTGCCGCAATAGCAAACATGTCATTGTCCATTGTTTCTGATACTAAATTATAATGTGAAACACTTGGGGCTATTTGAAACGAAAACATTTGATTAAATTTTTTCGCAATAATTAGCTGGTGATAGAATGAATATCGATCCTGGGTTACATTAAAGTTTTCTTTTGGGCGTGCATCAACGGTCCAGTTTCCATAATAGGTTACACTTATTGGCATTTTATTAGAGCGTGTTTGTCTAAGTAAGGCAGCCTTCCAAATTAAGCTTTGTAATCGATCAAACTTAGTAGTTGAACCTCCTATGGTTAATCTTTCGTGTATTGCATAAGAAGCACCTATTTGTATATTAGATGGAGCCCAGATTCCCGCTAGATCATTATCTCCTCCTTCTATGAGTCCAAATCTATGCGACATATTCACTTCTAGGCTGTTTTTATTATTCAACACGTTAGTTGGATTGTCAATAATAAAGGGAGCATCAAAAGCAGGTCTTTCAAGTTTCTCTTTAACCATTTCCTCTTTTCCCGCTTCATCACTATCTTCATCCTGAGCGAACGTTATAAAAGGAAACCATAAAATAACAAAAAATAGTTTTATATAATTTTTCATGTTACTATTCTTAAGGGTTAATTGTTTAATGCGCCTTGATTAATCCAATCTCTCACTAGATTTATTTTTGAATTCTGCCACATAGAGCCCGGAGGCATTAATGGGACATTATCAATACCTAATAGAGATTTATATAGCACACTTGCATCTGCATCTTCTGGAATAACATAGCCATTGAGTAGCTCGTCATAAGACACTGTATCTCTTAAATTTGGTGCTTGGGAACCATTGTGGCAAGCCACGCACTCTCCCCATAATGGGAGAATATCAGCCTGGTAAGACACATCTTCTGTCACACCTCCGTCGGTATCTGCGTATACAGTATCATAATAACAGGAGGTTAACATTAAACTCAAGCTTATGGATACTACAAGTTGAAATAGCGTTTTCATTCTTCTTGTTTTAGATTAAGGTCTGTCTTCAGTATTCAATATAAACCTTCTGGATTTTCAATATTGAATACTGAATACAAACTTTTAAGTTATATTAATTGGTGTTTTATAGAATTAGTCTATTGCTTCAATTGAGTTCCTAATCAGAGCTTTTGTATACGCAGGATTGTGAACACCATTACTTTTGTCTTCCAGAACGGTAATATAATTCCAAGCGGCCTGTGCTTGTTTAAAAGTGTATGTACCTGCTTGAGAGTGTCCATCAAGAACTATTCCTGTAACTGTACCGTCCTGACTTACAACATTTGCTAACAATGTTTCAAGGGTTGACATATCAGCAGCTAAACCAGCTACTTCACTAGGTGGACCACTTGTATGGCAAGTAATACAGGCATTTTCGGTTGGCCAGTTACTATGACTTCCGTCATTTCCATCGGTTGATTCTCCCATATGACATGTAACACATGAAGCACCTGTTCTGTGCGTGGCTGAAGCTAAAGCCGGATAAGGTAATGAACCCTGAATGTTAGATCCACCCATACCTTCAAGAATGGTACTTTGTGGGCCATGATGAGGTCCAAAGCGTGTGTTGGTTATAGTATAGATGCCTGTGCCGTCATTAACTGGCTCGGCTGATCTTGGTTGATGACAATTAATACAGGTATTACTTTTATCTCCTGAGTCAATTGAATAGTCTGGATATGAAAGTCTTAAAGGTACTGGTTCAAAAGTTCTTAACGCATAATCGTAACCATCATTCCCAAAATCAAATGATCCATGCTTGTCGTGACAGGTCGTACAAGAGATAGGTGTTGGATTTGTATAACCATCGGCGTTAGCTGCTCCAAGCTCTACAAAATCGATAAAACCTTCGTTAGCATGGCAATTTGCACAAGTTCCACTGGTGCCGCGCAGATAAGTATCACCAATAGCATGCTTAGATATTGCATAGGCAGCTCTTATAGGATCTCTATGGGTATTTGAGTGACAGGCTACACAATCTGCGGTTCCGTCTACTCCATCTTCTCCATCAGCCCCTGCAATAGTATTAGGTTCGCTAGTACACTGAATAAACAGTAAACTTGACGCAAACATGATTAAGATTCGAAGTGTGCTTAATTTTTTCATAATTTTAATATTTGACATTAATTTGATAATTTAACGATATAAAAGTAGCGGGCTATGAGTTCAGAAAATATGACAAATGTCATGTTTGTTACATTAAAATTATTAGAACTGTAAGCCCATGCATATGCACAAAATATATATGCATAAGCAGTGATGAAAAGGGGCTAAAGGGTTATATTCGTTAGTGTTAAGCATGGGTTTCGGTCAATAGAGCTAGTTGCTCAAAAAGAATAGTGTCAATTTCTTCGGCAGACAAGGAAATATCACTTCGTTTTATTATTTTCTTAAGAATTCTATTGGCAACTATTTTAATTATTTCTTCTGAACTTTCAGATTCAATGCTGTCAAAATGATTTCTAATTTTAGAATTTAAAAATTGTTTCTGTATTGTTAGCCATTCTCTAAATGCGGCTTCCTTAAGCCATTCCATATAGTCTGAAAGTTCTTCGGCTATAATAAAANTAACCAGTTCTTTNGCATTCATCCTGCTTTCAATATTATTCTCCAATTCTTCAGATATACTATCTAAACCGCAGTAAATAATATTTTTAGTTTTGGCGAGTGTTTTGTCAATATTTGTAGGAACAGCTAAATCAATTAAAAGTATTTTTTTATGCTTGGCTTTCACATTTTTTATAAGATGGTGGCAATTACTAACAGCACTAATAATTACGTCGAAATCCTCGAAGTCATTTTCAATAATTTTATTCCAATTGTAGAGTTTACATTGCTGATTTTTGGCAATTGTTTTGGCCCTTTCCTTAGTACGATTACTCAGGTAAATATTGTCAAAGTTAAATTTTGAATTATATTTAAATAATTGCATTACAATATCACCAGCACCAACAAATAATATCTTATTGGAGTCCTTGGAAAAGGTTTTAATGTGATTATTCACAAGCTTAAGCGTTTTGTATGCCAAAGAAGTTGTTCCGTCTCTAAAGTGCGTTTCGTTATTAATGCGTTTGTGACACTTAAAGACAGCCTGCATTGCTCGTTCCAAAATAGAGCCCTGCATATGTTTGGATAATGAAAATAAATGTGCTTTTTTAATTTGATGAATAATCTCTGCATCTCCGAGAACTGAAGATTCTAAACCAGCAGCGACTTCCATTAAGTGTCTTGCAGTTGTTGCTGAAGAATCACTTAGTTCAAATAATTGAGGATTTGCAATCGTTTTGTCCTTTACTTTTTGAGCTAAAAAGAAGTCGCGAAGGGTAGCGGCAGATGTACTAGAAGATTCAAAATATAGTTCCGTTCTATTACAAGTAATCAGCATTAACAGACCGCTAATATCCGGAAAAACTTCTGGTATTAACCTTGATAAATGTTGCTTTTCCGTTTCAGAAATTTGGTAGATTTCACGTTGAGTAATTGAAGCCGTTTTATGCGAAATACTTATATAATTTAAGGTTTTTTTCATCCTTTGCTTTATTTATTAAAGCTTAAGTAACTGTATCCATTAAGATGAGTACTTGTTAAAATATAGTTGAAGAAATTAGAATGTCTATTGGTGCAAGCCTTGAAGCTTTCTACTTTCTTAAGAGCAAATTTCTGAACAATGAACAACTTAAAGAATGATAAATATCAGTTATACCAAAAGAGTTGAAATTCGTAGAAAGCTCAAATAGGATATATTATTCTTCAGAATGACTGGATGTTCTATTCTTTATGAAACTGTTTCTGAGTCCGGCAAAAATAATCAGCCCTACCATAGAAAGAATAGCAATCCAAGCCCATAATGGAAAAATTGGAGTTTCGCCACTTGCATAACTATGCAATCCTTTAGAAAGATAGTAATTCACCCCAAAGAATGTCATAAGTACCGTCCCAAAACTAAGTACTGCTCCTACATTAAAGACAAATAAGCTTTTCATTTTTGGAACCAGCCTAAAGTGTAAAAGCATGGTATATGTTATTACAATTACGAGTGCCCAAGTTTCTTTAGAGTCCCATCCCCAATACCTTCCCCAGGATTCGTTTGCCCATATGCCACCTAAAAATGTACCTACAGTGGCCAAAAAGAGGCCTACGGTGATATTAATCTCATTAATATGAGTAAGTTCCTTTATCATCAAATCAATCCGTCTGTAATTGGTTGTGTTTTTAATACTGAAAAGGCCTAAGTTCATTAATCCCAAAACGAAAGCCAATCCCAAGAATCCATAACTAATAGTAAGCGTTGCCACATGAATTATAAGCCAATAGGACTTTAAAACCGGTTGTAAATTGGTCAATTGAGGGTCGTAACTACTGTGGCTAGCGGTCATTAGGGTAAAAAAGGCTAATAATGCGGTTGCTGCTAGCGTAATTTTAGAGTATCGGGCGAAGCTAAATCCTGCTAAAAGACCTCCCCAGGCGACTAATATCAATGCTTCATAACCATTACTCCACGGGGCATGGCCAGATAAGTACCACCTAAGTCCCATGCCATATGTATGGTAGATAAATGCTATTCCTAACAAAACAATAAAGAAGTTTAAAGCGACACTCAGTAGGTTGCTTTTTTTAACTCTTAAATTGTCAATAAAGGCGAGAATCAATAATATGATACTAAGAAGCGCATATGTGTTTTTAAGGTTGATGAATATTTTTGATTCATTATAAAGTATCTCTTTATCTACCTTAGTCGTAGAAGGTAAAAAATCGGCAGCACTACTCTGTCTTTGAAGACTATCTATATCAAGCAAGATTTTATCGGCTCTCGAATAATCGCCAGATTGCGTTCCATTGTAGACTTCTGTTAAATACAGCTTCATTACAAAATAATAATTTAGCTCTTCTAGCTGCCAATCCTCATTCATTTTTTCAATTGGGCCGGTTAATGGCCTTCTTGAAAGAGGGTCATTTAAATGAACCCATTTGTTATTTACCGTACTCTGTGCCGGAAATATTTTTAATAGCTTTCCTTGGAAGGTCCTAATGAAAATATCTACTCGTTCATTTACCTTTATAATTTCTTTATCTATAGCATTCTGTTCCGATTGCTTTTTTCTAAAGGTAACCTCGGTTACAGAACCAAGTTTATAACCTCCTTTGCTATTGAAGAAATCATTAAAAGAGGCGTATTTCCCTTCAACCCCGAGTAAATCCGTAATAGGTTTTTCCTTTACATAAATTATCTTTTGTTCCTTCCAAAAAGCTGCATCCAAGGGAATATCTAAGAATATCTGCGTAGCATTCATTTTTCCCTTTCTTGGAATGTCAAAATTATCCTTACGAGAAATTTTATGCATTACGTCATAGGCCAGCGTGTTCACAGGTGCGAACCTTCCGTCGTAGTTTTGAACTAATAAATGACCAAATTTTTCGGCATGCTCAGCACTCACGGGGTTTTGATTTGGAAACGTAACTTCCGAAGTTGGAACAGTTTGAGAAAAGGAACTGCTAATTGATAAAAGGGCAACGAGTAATATTGAAAGTATTGCTTTTCTCTCTGTTCTTGTCTTTTCTATTTTACGGATTAGATCCCGATATCTGGAATTAGGATTGAATAAAGTAATAACGAAACCTAATGCCAGAAGAAAGTAACCGAAATAGGAAATCCATGTCCCATAAAAATCATGATTTACAGATAAAATAGTTCCTTTTTCGTCCTTATCGTAAGAAGATTGAAAGAATCTGTAACCATTGTAATCTAGCACATTATTCATAAAAATTCTATGATCTTCCACAATCCCATATTGTTCATCAATTAGGGTTACTTCACTGGCATAGGAAGAGGGACTATCCGATCCAGCATATCGCTCTAGTATAAATTTGTTCAATCGAATGGAAAATGGTAGTTCTATTTTATACAAGCCATATGCCAATTGTAAATCGACACCATCTATTGGAACTTTTTGAAATTCACCAACCGAATTTCTATTTCCTTTTACTGCAACTTCTTGTTTTTCTCCTTTATAACTAACTTCCATGATGAGTACTTCTTCTCCGTTGAGGTTTTCAGTACCTGGAACGTATGTCAATTTTGCATTTTTAAAGGAATTGCTTAAGACGATTGCAATGTCACTATGCTGGGGTTCATATAAATGCATTGATTTAAATTCAACAACTGAATCTTTTGGTATTTGCCCTTTCGTCATTTCCGGCATTTGTGAGATGTTAATAGTATCGGGATAGCTCATAAAAAGTTCCCCAATTACTCCTGTAATTTTAAGAGCATCTTGTCTTTCAGTATTATTAAAGGATATTGGAAAACCATGTGTTTCTTTAAATTCTCCATCCTTAATATATAAAACATCTTTATGTGTTCCACTGCTCACCGTTAATTCGATTATAGTAACCCCTTCATTACTACCTTCCTCATATGATTCAACGGCATTTGGTATATACGCCTTGTACTTTATATCTATAGCCCCCTTTTCTTTAATATTAATACTGGTGTCGAACGAATTTTTAGCTGCGGCACCAAGAAGTACTGGGCGATTACGTAAATAATTTTCGGTACCATCTGTCGCTTTAATACTTAAAAAGGGATCTGAATTATATATGTAGTTGGAGGATTCATCTTGACGAATGTGCATACTTCCTTCAAAGCCCACATATCTTGTAACTCCCGCTCCAATAATTATGATGATAAAAGCTAAATGAAAGAGGAATCCAGGTAATTTTTCTCTAGTCAGTAAATGGTATTTTTTAATATTTCCAATAAAATTCAGAATAAGCAACAGTAAAACTAGCTCGAACCATTTCGCATTGTATACCATCAATTTTGCTGTCGTGGTATCGTACATTTCTTCTATGAAAGTGGCGGCGCCAATTGCTAAAGTGAAAATAAGTAACAATATTAGGGTGACCTTTGAAGAGAAAAGTAGATTAAGAATTTTTTTCATAATAGCGTTATTTATTTTTCATTTTTACAATATTGAAATTTCTGAAGTACATAATTCTATCATATAGCTTTCAGTTTACCCATCATAATTTAAAAGGCTTTATTCAGACAAAAATGTTTTAGAATTCTGATACCAAAGCTATTTGAATATAAGAACATGTAAAATGATAATAGTCATAAATGAATTTCTCCGAATTTTCGAAAATAATTTGATTAGGTTGTCTAATCGATCAATTTTTAACTTCAGTTTCATTTACCGTATCTTTGCCATAAAATAATTTCATGGCCCACAAAGCAGGATTTGTAAATATTATAGGAAACCCTAATGTTGGTAAGAGTACGCTTATGAATGCTTTTGTGGGAGAGCGTTTGTCGATAATTACTTCTAAAGCACAAACCACTCGTCACAGGATTCTTGGTATAGTTAATGGAGAGGATTTTCAAGTGGTGTTAAGTGATACTCCTGGGATAATTAAGCCTGCATATCAATTGCAGGAGAGTATGATGGATTTTGTAAAATCTGCCTTTGAAGATGCAGATGTGCTATTATATTTAGTAGAGTTAGGAGAAAAAGAATTGAAGGATGAGACGTTCTTTGCTAAGATTACGAATGCAGAAATACCAGTATTACTCTTAATAAATAAAATTGATACAGGAAATGAGGAATTACTTGCAGAGTCTTTACTTTTATGGCAAAGTAAAGTTCCCAAGGCCGAAGTATTTGCAATTTCTGCCCTTCAAAATTTTGGTGTTACCGAAGCTTTTAAACGTATAATAGAACTGCTTCCCGAATCACCTCCTTTTTATCCAAAAGATCAGTTAACTGATAAGCCAGAGCGATTTTTCGTAAATGAAGCTATTCGTGAAAAAATCCTAATGCAGTACAAAAAGGAGATTCCTTATTCCGTAGAAATTGATACGGAAGAATTTTTTGAAGATGATGATATTATTCGTATTCGATCCGTAATTATGGTAGAACGAGAAACGCAAAAAGGAATTATAATTGGTCATAAAGGACAGGCTATAAAATGGGTAGGTATTGAAGCTCGGAAGGATTTAGAAAAGTTCTTCGGAAAGCAAATTCACATTGAATTATACGTTAAAGTGAACAAAAACTGGAGAAATGATGCAAGGCAGTTGAAACGATTTGGTTACAATAACTAATATATAATAGTACGCCAGAAATCCTTTAAAGTTGTAAAGTTTTTAATAGGAACTTGTATTGTGCATACATTTCTCTTTTCACCTTCGCTTTACCAATTCTTCCGCCCAAATAAAGTCCAGCCCACATGAGCACTAAAAAAAGCATGGTGACCAATTGGATTACAAAAGAATTATCCAATGCATAATTAGTGTAAGTCCAAATTGCAAAGCCAATAAATAGGATAGCTATAAGGAAATGAAAAAACATAAACATAGTCCAAACCGTCGGATTGGGGCCAAAATTTCCATGAAGTAGGCATTTACTTCTGTCCAAAGCGTTAATCTCTAAATGTAATTGAGGTGACCAAAAACTTTGTTTATGTTTCGGAATTTTTATGAAAACATGATCATCTATGACTGATATGTTGTATTTGGATTGAGTTTTTTTGACAGCTTCGAATGTTTTTAGAGCTTGATCATTAGATTGATTTAGTTCTAATTTAAAGCGAGGTCTTAACACTAATTCATTAGATAATTCCATAGAAATCGGTTTGAGCGTTTTAAATTATTGCTTTTTATTGAAACAATAACTGACAACCGTCAGGCTTCATGAAAAAAAGTTTAATTTTGCAAACGTTTGTTAATTTATGCAAACTTAAAGTTGTAAATATGAGTATAGTTGCCATTGTAGGGAGGCCAAATGTTGGAAAATCGACTCTTTTTAATAGATTGATTGAACGTAGAGAGGCTATTGTTGATGAGGTTAGTGGAGTAACACGTGATCGTCATTATGGAAAAAGTGATTGGAACGGTAAAGAATTTTCAGTTATTGATACTGGGGGTTATGTTTTGGGAAGTGATGATGTTTTTGAAGCTGAAATTGATAAACAAGTTGAAATTGCTATTGCTGAAGCAGATGCCATTATTTTTATGGTTGAAGTTGAAAGTGGAATTACAGGAATGGATGAGGATGTTGCAAAATTACTTCGGAAGAGTAAAAAGCCAATATTGTTAGCCGTTAATAAGGTTGATAGCGCCGCTAGAACAAATGATGCTTTTGTTTTTTATAACCTTGGATTTGATGAATTCTTCATTCTTTCAAGTATCAGCGGCAGTGGTACTGGGGAATTATTGGATGCACTTGTAAAATTACTTCCAGAGGAAGAAATAAGAGAAGAGGAAACTCTGCCTCGATTTGCAGTAGTTGGGCGTCCTAATGCAGGAAAATCCTCTTTTATTAATACACTAATTGGAAAAGAGCGTTATATAGTTACCGATATAGCCGGAACTACTCGTGATAGCATCGATACTAAATATAGCAGTTTTGGTTTTGAGTTTAATCTGGTCGACACTGCGGGAATAAGAAAGAAAAGTAAAGTTAAGGAGGATTTAGAGTTTTATTCCGTAATGCGCAGTATTAGAGCTATTGAACATTGCGATGTTATGATTTTGGTTTTTGATGCTACTCGTGGTTTTGATGGCCAAGTACAGGCTATTTTTTGGTTAGCACATAGAAATAATAAAGGAGTGGTGATTTTGGCAAACAAATGGGATTTGGTGGATAAGGATACCAATACCGTTAAAGAATTTGAGAAATACATTCGCCAGCAATGCGAACCATTTACCGATGTGCCAATTGTATTTATCTCTGTATTTGAAAAGCAGCGAATTTATAAGGCTATAGAAACGGCAGTTGAAGTTTATAATAATCGATCAAAAAGAATACCAACTAGTGTTCTAAACGAGACAATGCTTCCCATTATAGAGGCCTATCCACCACCAGCCAATAAAGGGAAATATATCAAAGTTAAGTTCTGTACTCAATTACCGACCCCTCATCCTTGTTTTGCTTTTTTCTGCAATTTACCCCAATATGTGAAAGAGCCTTATAAGCGATTTATAGAAAATAAATTACGCTCGGAATTCGACTTTAAAGGAGTTCCAGTTACTGTTTATTTCAGAAAAAAATAATTAAAAGTCTAAGGTGTATGATGGTATGAAGATATACTAGGTTCACTTAGACTTAATAATACAGACGTATTTTTTTACCATCCACCACTGGCGCCACCACCGCCAAAGCCACCGCCACCGAAACCGCCACCAAAGCCGCCGCCACCGCCAAAACCGCCACCTGAAGAACCTCCTCCAAAACCACCGGAACTACGGCCCATATTACTCAAAATGATAATATCTAGTAAGCTAGCGCCTCTTCGGCCACCTCCTTTTCCACCACGGCCATTCTTTCTTGATTTAAGAGCAATAATAATGATGATAAAAATGATAAAAATGATGGGCCCAATTGGAAACCCTTCTTTGTTAGAAAAATCCCGGTCTTCTTTAAATTCTCCATTAAGAGCCGCAAAAATAGCGTCGGCACCTTTATCGAGTCCCTCATAGTAGCTTCCTGCTTTGAATTCAGGTATCATTACTCGATTAATAATACGTTCTGCCATAAGGTCAGTAATACGATATTCTATTCCGTAACCTGTGTTAATATCAACATGTCTATCATCTTTAGCCAGAATAATCAAAATGCCATTGTCTTCTTCCTTTTGTCCAATTCCCCATTTTTGTCCCCATTGAGCTCCTAATAAAGAGATGTCCTCTCCATTTGTGGAACTGATAATTGCAATCACTATTTGGGTAGAGGTAGAGTCGGCGTAACGAATAAGTTTACTTTCTAATGCAGTTTTCTGCGAAGGATTTAATAGCTCGATATAATCGTAAAGCGAAGTTTGTTCGCTACTATTTTTGGGTTTTTCTGGAATATTAAATTGAGCTAAGCAAGCTTCGGAAAAAATGAAAACTAAGAGTGCGGTAAGTAAAATTCGATATTTCGCAGCTATTCTTAACAAAATTGGCCTTCTATAAGTTGATTTAAACAAAGATTTAATAGTACAACACAAGTACTGAAGTTAAGTTTCCAATTGGCTACTTTTTTTAACCAATTGAAATAGTGTCCGTTAACTCATTACTTCCTCCTTTTTTATACGGGAAGTGCTGTTTAAGTTGTTGGCCAGCATTTAAAATGCCATCTTTTAATCCTTGACCAATATTTCCGTTTTTAAAATGAGCAATTATAGAATCTTTAGTACTTTCCCAAAAACCTGGAGCTACCAAATCATTAATACCTTTATCTCCTAAAATAACTAAAATTCTGTCTTTTACGGCAACATAAATTAGTACACCATTACTGTTTTTGGTATTACTCATGTGTAAAAAATCAAAAACTTCAGCAGCTCGGTCGTATGCATCTATTGTACAATGTGCTTCAATATGTACACGTATTTCACCTGAAGTATTTAGCTCGGCTTCGCAAATGGCGGCTATAATTTCATTTTCTTCAAAAGGAGTTAAAAAGTCTGCAACCTTTGACATTACTTCTTGTCTTTTCCGAAATCAAATTCTACCTCAGGTGCATTTTCACTTCCCTCGTCCGATTTAAAGTAAGTTTTGTCTTTGAATCCAAGAATTTTAGCTGCAAAGCTCTTTGGAAAAAGGCGTATTTCAGTATTGAAAACTCTTGCCTCATCATTGAAACGATTTCGTTCTACATTAATCCTATTTTCAGTGCGCTCCAGTTCATTAATCAATTCTTTAAAGTTTTCATTTGCTTTAAGATCTGGGTATCTTTCGAAGACAGCTAATAGTCTAGATAAAGCTGAAGAGAGTCCGGATTGAGCTTCTTGAAATTGTTGTAATTGTTCAGGTGTAATATTTGTAGGATCAATATTGATTGATGTAGCTTTACTTCTAGCTTCCGTTACTTTAACGAGTGTCTCTTGTTCGAATTCTGCGTATCCTTTTGCCGTATTAACAATATTTGGTATAAGGTCTGCTCTACGCTGATAAGCGCTCTCAACGTTTGCCCATTGGGCGGCGACATTTTCTTCAAGAGGCACTAATTGGTTATTAACTCGGGCAAACCAAGCACCAATCATAAATATTAAGGCAACAATAATAATAAGCGGAAGGATCCATTTTTTCATGGCAGGTAGATTTAAAGGTGATCTTTGATTTTTTGCAATTCGGCTTTAACCGTTTCTAATTTACGAATTATTTCAAAGTGATTGAGTGTTTTTTGTTTGTTCTCTTTTAAATGTGTTTTTGCACCGTCTAAAGTAAATCCTCGCTCCTTAACTAAATAATAAATGAGCTCTAGGTTTTTAATATCTTCAGGAGTAAATTTTCTATTTCCTTTGGCATTTTTTTTAGGTTTAAGCACATCGAATTCTTTTTCCCAAAAACGCACTAAAGATGTATTTACATTAAAGGCTGTGGCAACCTCGCCAATTCCATAATATCGTTTATCGGGTAGTTCAATATGCATTAGTCAAGTGATTGGTTTTCTTGTTGAGATGCGATTAACATATTTGCAAATTCTTCGGAAGTTAAATTTCCATAATAAAAATTAATTGGATTGATTCTGGTGCCATCCTTAAATATTTCGTAATGAAGATGAGGGGCTTCAGAACGCCCACTACTTCCAATGAAACCAATTAAATCTCCTCGTTTTACTTCCTGATTATTTCGAACATTATATTTGTATAAATGGGCATAAAGGCTTTCGTATCCATATCCATGATCAATAACAATATGACTGCCGTACCCAGAAGCCGTATTATCGGCGCGAATCACTTTGCCATCACCTGATGCATAAATGGGAGTTCCTCGTGGAGCAGTAAAATCCATTCCGAAGTGAAACTTTGTGGCTTTAGTAAAAGGATCGGTTCTATAACCATAACCGGAAGCCATTCTGGTTAGGTCTTCATTTCTAACCGGCTGTATTGCCGGAATCGCGGCCAATAATTTTTCTTTTTCGTTAGCTAACTTTACAATCTCATCTAGAGATTTAGATTGGACAACTATCTGCTTAGTAAGAATGTCAATTCGTTTACTAGTCGATATAATTAAATTTGAGTTATCATATCCTTCAAAATCTCTATATCTATTTACCCCTCCAAATCCTGCTTTGCGCTGTTCTTCGGGTATGGGGTTTGCTTCAAAATAAACTCTGTATAGGTTATTATCACGATTCTCCAACTCCTCTAGCACATCAGTTGCTTGATTCATCTTTTTATTTAAAAGATTAAATTGTAACTCCATATTACTCAATTCTCGTATCAAGTACTTTTCCTTAGGAGTTTCAATATTAGGAAGGTTAATATAGACAAGTAACAATAGAAAACCGCTTAATAGCATTCCAAGGAGACTGAGCACAAAAATGCCAAATCGTCTTCCTTTTTGCCTTTCAATTTTTCTATAGGAAAGGGTTTCACTATCGTAGTAATATTTAACCTTCGACATACGCTAAAAAATCATATTTTTGTTTGTTGATAAATAGTGTTAAATTTTTTAAACGTTTCACAAATATAGAAATTGTTTAGCAAGTACACTAACAGCACTTTTTTAGTATAAAATTTACCTTATGACGTCTCGCGAAATCCGCTCTCAGTTTTTAGATTTTTTTAAATTGAAGTTGCATACTATTGTTACTTCGGCTCCCATGGTAATAAAGGGAGATCCTACTTTGATGTTTACGAATGCGGGTATGAATCAGTTTAAGGAATATTTTTTAGGCAATAAGGTAGTTAAGAACAGTCGAATTAGCGATACTCAAAAGTGTTTGCGAGTTAGCGGAAAACATAATGATCTTGAAGAAGTGGGAATGGATACTTATCATCATACCATGTTCGAGATGTTAGGAAATTGGAGTTTTGGTGATTATTTCAAGAAAGAGGCTATTGAGTGGGCATGGGAGTTGTTAACCGAAGTTTACGGAATTGACAAGGATATTTTGTATGTTACTATTTTTGAGGGAGATGCTTCTGAAGATTTGGAAAGAGATACAGAAGCTTACAATTTATGGAAGCAATTTGTACCTGAGGATCGTATTATTAACGGTAACAAAAAAGATAATTTCTGGGAAATGGGAGATCAAGGTCCTTGTGGTCCTTGTAGTGAAATTCATGTAGATATTCGATCTGCCGAAGACAAAGCTTCACAATCTGGGGCCTCATTGGTTAATCAGGATCATCCACAAGTGGTGGAAATCTGGAATCTAGTATTTATGCAGTTTAATCGAAAGGCAAACGGAAGCCTCGAAAAACTTCCTGCTCAGCATGTAGATACTGGGATGGGGTTTGAAAGATTGTGCATGGTTTTACAAAATAAGCAGAGTAATTACGACACTGATGTTTTTACACCAATTATTCGAGAGATTGAAGCGGTTACGAATAGTAAATACGGAAAAGATGAAAAGATAGATATTGCTATTCGAGTAATAAGTGATCACGTGCGGGCTGTGGCATTTTCAATTGCCGACGGACAGTTGCCTAGCAATACTGGAGCTGGATATGTGATTCGACGAATATTGCGTCGGGCCATACGATATGGTTTTACATTTTTAGCTATTAAAAAGCCCTTTATCCATAAATTAATAGACACGTTAAGTAAACAAATGGGAGATTCTTTTCCCGAATTAATTTCTGAAAAGAATCTTATTATCAATGTGATTAGAGAGGAAGAAAACTCTTTTTTACGCACGCTTGACCAAGGCCTAGTTTTATTAGAGAATGTAATAGAAAGCACCGATTCGAAAACTATTAATGGCAAAAAGGCATTCGAATTATATGATACGTTCGGATTTCCAATCGATTTAACATCCCTGATATTAAGAGAGCGTGGTTACAGTTTGGACGAAACTGAATTTGAAAATGAATTACAAAAACAAAAAGAACGTTCTCGAGCTGCTACTAAGGTGAAAACTGGAGATTGGGAAATTTTAATTGTTGATGATGTTGAAGAATTTGTAGGATACGATACACTTAAGACCAATATTAGAATTACACGTTATCGAAAAGTTGATAGTAAAAAGGATGGAGAACTCTATCAATTAGTTTTCAATTTAACACCTTTCTATCCAGAAGGTGGAGGACAAGTTGGTGACAAAGGGTATTTAGAAGCACCTAATGGTGAGGTGATTTATATAATCGACACTAAAAAAGAAAACAATTTAATCATTCATTTCGTAAAAAATCTTCCAAGAAAACCTCAGGATACTTTTTTAGCAGTAGTTGATAAAGTACAACGATTCCGAACAGCTTGCAATCATACGGCAACTCATTTATTACACCAAGCTTTACGAAACATTTTAGGCGAGCATGTGGGTCAAAAAGGCTCTATGGTTCACAGCCGAAATCTGCGTTTCGATTTTTCACATTTCAGCAAAGTGACAGATGCCCAATTGAAAGAAGTTGAAGATTTTGTCAATGCGCGAATTCGGGAGGGAATCATGCTTGAGGAAAGAAGAAATGTTCCTTATCAGCAAGCAATTGAAGAGGGAGCTATGGCTCTGTTTGGAGAGAAATATGGTGATACGGTAAGGTCTATTAAGTTTGGAAAATCTACGGAGCTTTGTGGAGGTACTCATGTTGACAGTACTATGGATATTTGGCATTTTATTATTACATCTGAAGCAGCTGTAGCCAGTGGTATTAGGAGAATTGAAGCAATAACAGGAGATGCAGCCAAACAATATTATATGGACCGAAGTGATACTTTTACTAGGCTTCAAACCGCCCTTAATAATGCGCAAGATCCTATAAAGGCAGTTGAAAGTTTGAGAGAAGAGAATGCACTCTTACAGAAACAAGTGCAACAATTGTTGAAGGATAAAGCGAAAAATCTTAAAGGAGATCTTAGGAATGAACTTGTTGAAGTAAACGGAGTACATTTTTTAGCAAAAGAATTGGATTTAGATGCCTCAGGATTAAAAGATTTAGCATTTGAATTGGGTGAGGAATTTCCAAACCTATTTGTCGTATTTGGTTCCAAACAAGATGATAAGGCTATGCTAACGTGTTATGTTTCCAAGAATCTGGTTGCCGAACGTAAATTGAATGCGGGACAAATCGTTCGCGAATTAGGAAAATATATAGATGGCAGTGGTGGCGGACAGCCATTCTTTGCCACAGCAGGTGGAAAAAACCCGGAAGGGCTTAATAAGGCATTGAAGGAAGCTAAAATGTATATTGGATAGTCGGTAAAGAAGAGTAATCAAAATAGTATTTCCCTAGAAATTTTAATGGAAGGTTTTAAATACCCAAGAATTAATGATTCATCTTCAATAATCAACATTAATAGTTTATAAAATTGAAATTACAAACCCATATATCCTTGAAGCCTGAGAATCATCAGATTGATTATAATTCAAATATTCTACTTATGGGTTCTTGTTTTGCCGAAAATATAGGTAAGAAATTGGATTATTATAAATTTCAAAATCTTCTGAATCCCTTCGGAATTATTTTTCACCCGGTTGCCATAGAAAAATTAGTGACTCGTGCAATTAATGAAGATTTTTTTACCGATAGAGATATTTTCTTTTATAATGAACAGTGGCATTGTTTTGAAGTACACTCATTGCTTAGTATTTCAGAAAAAGACGATTTTTTAAAGAAGCTCAACGAGCAGCTTCTTCATCTTAAAGATTATCTGTTTAGAGCATCACATATAGTTTTTACTTATGGAACAGCTTGGGTATATAGGTTTATTGAATCCGATAGTATAGTGGCTAATTGCCATAAAATTCCACAGAAAAAATTTTTGAAAGAATTATTGAGCGTTGAAGATGTTTTTGCGAGTATCGAAAATACACTCACACTTATTAGAGAAATAAATCCTCAAGTTAAGTTTATACAGACTGTTTCTCCTGTACGTCATTTAAAAGACGGTTTTATTGAAAATACACGGAGTAAAGCACATTTGATTGCTGGATTACATGATGCAATTGACTCTAAAAATGAGATTCATTATTTTCCTTCTTATGAAATAATGATGGATGAGTTAAGGGATTACCGTTTTTATGAAGAGGACCTTATTCATCCTAATAAAACTGCGGTTTCTATTATTTGGGAGTATTTTAAAACAGTTTGGATTGCTTCAGAAACAATAAGTCTTCAAGCGGAAATTGAAGGTATTCAAACAGCTTTGCAACACAGACCTTTTAGACCAGAAAGCGAGACACATAAACAATTTTTGACTAATCTTCAATTGAGAATCGCGAAGGTTCAAGAAAAATATTCGCATATTATTTTTTGATGATAAGGGAATGGCGTTGGGCTTATCCTAATTGAACTATCTCAATTTATATTGTACTTTTAAAAATCTAATTCAAACAAAAGGTATTGGCTTATGAAAAATATATATGTATTAGCATTTAGTATATTGTTGTTCTTTAATTTTCAATCATTTGCTCAAGAAAAAGATCCAATAATTGAAAAAATCATGAAAGAGGCAACTGAATACTCTCAATTGGAAGTTCTTGCTCACGAACTACTGGATGTTATAGGCCCACGACTAGTTGGTACTCCACAAATGAAAAACGCTAACGATTGGGCTGTCAATAAATATGAATCGTGGGGTATTGATGTAAAAAATGAAAAATGGGGTGAATGGAGAGGATGGGAAAGAGGAATTACACATATCGATATGGTGTATCCGCGAATTCAATCGTTAGATGGAACTCAATTGGCTTGGAATCCAGGGACAACGGGCGATGGCGTGACAGCCGAGTTGATAGTCTTGCCAACGGTTAAAGATTCAATTGCATTTGATAAGTGGCTTCCAAATGTAAAAGGAAAGCTAGTGATGATTTCGATGAATCAACCTACTGGCCGCCCAGATTATAATTGGAAAGAATTCGCTACAGAAGAATCTTTTGAGAAAATGAAGAAAGAACGGGATGCACAGTCTGAAGCCTGGGACGATAATATGACGAAAACAGGATATGGCAGGCGTACGCTACCATCGGCATTAGAGGCCGCTGGGGCAGCTGGAATTGTAGCATCAAATTGGTCTAAAGGTTTTGGTGTGAATAAAATATTTAGTGCATCTACAAAGACAATTCCAACAGTCGATTTGGAACTGGAAGACTACTCAATGCTATATAGAATGGTGGAACATGGTGATAATCCTAAAATAAAAATTGTAGCGGAATCAAAGGAGTTGGGAGTAGTACCTACTTATAATACAGTTGCATATTTTAAAGGTGCCCAAGCATTAGATGAATATGTTGTGTTATCTGCCCATTTTGATTCTTGGGATGGCGGAACAGGGGCTACTGACAACGGGACTGGGACATTAGTGATGATGGAGGCAATGCGAATATTAAAGAAAGTTTATCCAAATCCGAAGAGAAATATATTAGTTGGTCATTGGGGAAGTGAGGAACAGGGCTTAAATGGCTCTAGAGCCTTTGTAGAAGATCACCCAGAAATTGTTGCTAAGATTCAGGCTGTTTTTAATCAGGACAACGGAACGGGCAGAGTGGTTGATATCTCGGGTGCCGGGTTTTTACATTCCTATGAGTATATAAGTAGATGGTTAAGTGCAGTACCAGACACTATTTCAAAAAATATTGAAACGAACTTTCCTGGCTCTCCAAGTGGTGGAGGATCTGATAATGCTTCGTTTTTGGCCGCTGGTGTTCCTTCATTTAACTTAAGTTCGCTTAATTGGTCCTACTGGGATTATACTTGGCACACCAATAGAGATACTTACGATAAAGTAGTTTTCGATGATGTTAGAAGCAATGCGATATTAACTGCGATATTAGTTTATATGGCTTGTGAAGATCCAAATAGAACATCTGCAGACAAAATTATATTGCCAATGAATTCAAGAACTGGCAAACAGAGAACTTGGCCAGAACCCAAGTCTCCTGAAAGAAAAGGAGGTCAGTAATTGTTGAATAAAAAACGTCCCTAATTGCATAGGGACGTTTTTTAGGATATTTAAAATTCAAATTATTTATAAGCCGAAAGCCTCTTTTACTTTATCAACATAATCTAGTTTCTCCCAAGTAAAAGTTTCTACTTCTTTAGTAATGCTTTCTCCTGTTGGAGAAGAAAAAGTTACATTTTTCCTTTCTGAATTTCTACCCATATGTCCATAAGCAGCTGTTTCAGAATAAATGGGGTTTCTAAGTTTTAAACGCTGCTCTATAAAATAGGGGCGCATATCAAAAAGCTTCTCTACAATCTTACTTATTTCCCCATCGGTCATGTTCACCTTAGCAGATCTATAAGTATCAACGTTGATACTCGTTGGTTTTGCCACGCCAATGGCATAAGAAACCTGAACTAAAACTTCTTTACATAGCCCAGCTGCTACCAAATTTTTTGCAATGTGTCTCGTGGCATAAGCGCCAGATCGATCAACTTTAGACGGATCTTTTCCCGAAAACGCACCACCACCATGAGCCCCTTTTCCGCCGTAAGTGTCTACGATAATTTTTCTTCCCGTAAGGCCAGTATCTCCGTGAGGTCCTCCAATGACAAAAGTACCCGTTGGGTTGATATGGTAAGTAATATGGTCGTTAAATAAGGCTTGGATGTTTGATGGGAATTTTGACTTCACTCTTGGTATTAAAATAGAAATGAGGTCTTTTTTAATACGGTCCAACATGATAGTGTCGTCTGCGTCAAAGTCATCGTGTTGAGTAGAAACCACAATGGTATCGATGCGTTGAGGTAAATTGTCATCGCTATATTCAATAGTTACCTGACTTTTAGAATCGGGTCGTAAATATGGAATTTCCTTTTCCTCACGTCTCAATGCAGCAAGTTCGATTAAGAGTTGGTGTGATATCTCTAAGGCCAGCGGCATATAATTTTCGGTTTCATCGGTTGCATAGCCAAACATCATTCCTTGGTCTCCTGCCCCTTGCTCTTCTTTAGTTGCTCGCTCTACTCCTTGGTTGATATCGGGAGATTGCTCGTGGATGGCAGAAAAAACACCGCAAGAACTTCCGTCAAACATGTATTCTCCTTTAGTATAACCAATTTTATTGATTACATCACGCGCAATTTTTTGAACATCTAGATAAGTGTTACTCTTCACTTCTCCAGCAAGTACCACTTGTCCAGTTGTAACCAAGGTTTCACATGCTACTTTAGATTGGGGATCGAACGCTAAGAAATTATCAATAAGCGCATCACTAATTTGATCTGCAACTTTATCTGGATGTCCTTCGGAAACACTTTCCGAAGTAAATAAATAGGCCATAAAATGGTTTTTAATTAAAAGTTGTGAGTTCGATTTAACTTATGAGTTGAAGGAAGTTTACACTGCCTTTAGCATTTTTTCCAGTCAATTTTAAAGGATTTATTATCAGATATCCTTAGCATGGAAGAGGTAGCAATCAGTCAAATCTTTCCTCATTTTTAATGGTTCAAAAATACATATAATATTATAACTATAAAATATATGGTTGAGATAAATTAAAGAATAGACATTTATAATAGTTTTCCACTGTTTCCTGTAAGTGTGCTATTTTTTTAAAATATATAGGATGAAAATTTCATTGTTGGGCTTGAGTTTAGATATGGTTTATTACTTTTAGCAATTACTAATAATTACAATGTCGACTCAATCAAAACTTACTCGCTTTAATCAAAATGTATTGTCAAAATATCAAATTTACAATGGTATTTTTATGACTTTACCTTTCGATACCATCACAAAAACTGGTGTCTTATTACCCTTGTTTCATGAAACGTGTAAAAAGGGTTTCGAAAATGGAGATAATCCAACAACAATCGTAGAAACCTTTTTTAAAAAATATCAGGCGAGACGATCTAGTGAGAGTCAGTTGAGTTTACTCTTTCGTTTTATTCAATATATAGAGCGTCAGGTTGTATTGTTTGATGCCATTGAAGACGCAGCCTTTCCAATTGTGAATAATATGGACGGTATAGGAACTTTAAGAAGTTTAAAAGAATCTGCTGATGCCAACGATAAGCTTTTAGATTTGAGACATTATTTAGAAGAATTTAAGGCGCGAATAGTCTTAACAGCACATCCTACTCAGTTTTATCCTGGCGCCGTATTAGGAATTATAACTGATTTAACTCAGGCGATTAAACAAAACGACTTGTTGTCGATAAATGATTTATTAGCACAGTTAGGTAAGACACCTTTTTTTAAGCATGAAAAGCCAACTCCTTATGATGAGGCGGTTAGTTTAATTTGGTATTTGGAAAATGTATTTTATAAATCCTTTGGAAACGTATACGATTATATTCAACAAAATATATTCGATGGTAAGTCAATAGATAATGATATTATTAATATTGGATTTTGGCCAGGAGGTGATAGAGATGGTAACCCATTTGTGACACCCGAGATTACGCTAAAGGTTGCAAAAAGGCTAAAGGAAACGATAATAAAAAATTATTATAAGGATATACGACTGCTAAAACGAAAACTAACCTTTGCAGGGGTCGAAGATCGAATAGATTCTCTTGAAAAGAAGCTATATGAGAGTATTTTGAACCATAATTTGTTGGATGCTATTGGTAGTGATTTACTTGCATCTGAATTAAATGAAATTAAAAAAATTGTAATTCGTGATCATCAGTCACTTTATGTTGCTGAACTAAACAGTTTAATAAATAAGATTCACCTATTCGGTTATCATTTTGCTACCATTGATATTAGACAAGATAGTAGGGCTCATAATAGTGTTTTTAATTTGATGGTAGAAGGATTAAACAATAATGGAAGCATCATTTTCCCGAGCAATTATAATTCACTTTCAGAAAAAGAACAAGTTGCTGTTTTATCTGAGGTTGAAGGAAAGATTGATCTTTCTATTTTCAAAGATGAAGAAGTTTTAAAGACATTAAACACTATAAAGGCTATAAAGACCATTCAGGAGACAAACGGAGAACGCGCTGTAAATCGATATATAATTAGCAATAATCAGACTTCTTTAAATGTAATGCAATTATTTGCCATGTTAAAACTAGTTGCGTTTCAAGATGTTTTGTCGGTAGATATTGGACCTTTGTTTGAAACTATTACCGATTTGGATAATTCTCATTTGGTGATGGAGGATTTATATAATAATAAGGCTTATAGAAAGCATTTGAAGCAGAGGGGAAATAAGCAAACTATAATGTTAGGCTTTAGTGATGGCACTAAAGATGGAGGTTATTTAATGGCAAACTGGGCAATTTTTCAGGCTAAAGAAAGACTCACGGAGGTTTCTAGGAAACACAAAATAACGGCTATTTTCTTTGATGGTCGAGGCGGACCACCTGCCAGAGGAGGTGGAAAAACCCATCAATTTTATGCCTCATTAGGGCCAACAATTGAAGATAAGGAAGTGCAACTTACTATTCAGGGCCAAACAATAAGTTCTAATTTTGGAACTTTGGATTCTTCTCAATATAATTTAGAACAATTAATAAGTTCGGGGATAAGTAATAGGTTTAGTGAATCTAATTTTGGTATGTCTAAAGAGATCACTGAGGTTATGGATATATTGGCAAAAATAAGTTTTACAACTTATGCTAGTTTTAAACGACATCCCAAGTTTTTGCCTTACTTAGAACGAATGAGTACTTTAAAATACTATGCAATGACCAATATAGGAAGCAGACCGTCTAAACGGGGGAAAGCCGAAAAATTGGTGTTTGAAGATCTAAGGGCCATTCCTTTTGTTGGCTCATGGAGTCAGTTGAAGCAAAATGTGCCTGGGTTTTTTGGAGTAGGAACTGCTTTAAAGCATTATGAAGATACAGGAGAATTTGATAAAGTTAAAGCACTTTATAATGAGTCTAGCTTTTTTAAGACCTTAATAGAAAATAGCATGATGTCATTGTCAAAATCCTTTTTTGATTTAACAAAGTATATGGCTGATGATCCCGAATTCGGGGAGTTTTGGAATATCATTTATATAGAATACGAAACCACCAAGCGTCTTATATTGAAGCTTGCAGGGTATAAGGTGTTAATGGAAAATGAGCAAGCTGGGAAAGCTTCAATTGCCATGAGAGAGTCAATTGTATTGCCATTGTTGACAATTCAGCAGTATGCGCTAAAGAAGATTCAGGAATTAGAAAAGGAGGATGTTCGAGATGAGGAGCAAATTAAAATCTTTGAAAAGATTGTCACTAGATCTTTATTCGGTAATATTAATGCTAGTCGAAATTCGGCCTAAACTTATTTGGGATATTAGAGCTTTGAATGACTTAAGTATAAAAAGAATTCTAACCGTGGGCATCAGTTATGCGTACCATATAATTCAATGATAATCAGTTTTTTAATGATCATAAGTTGACATTGAATTTATTTCGAAATATTAAAAACTCAACTCAGCTAAGGTACATAATGTCTACTTTCGAGTCGAAATTCTTTGAAACATTACAATTTCGAAGTATTACGGAAGCTCGATTCAATGAATAAATTAAATAAGTACAGTAAAACAGTTACTCAAGATCCTACCCAACCAGCCGCTCAGGCCATGTTGTATGCCATCGGATTAACAACAGAAGATTTTTTTAAACCTCTTGTCGGTATTGCAAGTACGGGTTACGAAGGCAACCCATGTAATATGCACCTCAATGACCTGGCTAAATTAGTGAAGGACGGAACTAAGGATGTAGATGTCATCGGACTAATATTTAACACTATTGGTGTTAGTGATGGGATTTCCATGGGAACACCAGGAATGCGTTATTCGTTACCTTCTAGAGATTTGATTGCAGATTC
>BS_KBA_SWE02_21mDRAFT_10000018_pt1 | contig 54638 bp, 36 predicted proteins | sample BalSeasSWE02_21m_FD_9196 | JGI IMG/M metagenome (IMG submission 9196)
TTTCCAATCGGTAACTTTAGGACAAAAGCCAATACCAATTTCTTTACACCCTTTTTGTTCTATAAAAAATTTTATGCTATGCCCTTCTATCTGCATTGCATTTGCAATATCTAAGGTTTCTCCATATTTAGAAACCAAAAGGATCTTCTTTTTTCCGTTTGTTTGTTTTTCCAATTTATGATAAGTATTTCAATCTATTAATGTGAAAAGAATTTTAAAGCCATCTGACCTTGCACTTTATAAAGACAATGGTAAAATTACAATATATTTTCTTAGTATTTTTTTTAAAAAACTACTATATCGCTGTTACCTTATTTTAGCAGTGATACACGGATGGCGGGGCAAAATCATGTTAAGAAAAATTAGTATCGCTCATAAATATTGGGCGTTAGTATTTGAAAAACTTAGAGTTCTAAACATTCCATCCCAGAAGAATTTGAGTTTGTAATATAGAATAGCTATAAGATTGCAGATTGGTTATTCATGGATACAAAAAGTTACCTTACAAAGGAATGAATAATTTTTTACGTAATTAAGAAAAAAGTGATAGGATCCCTTTTTTTAACTGATCATTTATTCCTACCCACGACTTCTGGGTATTATGGTCTCTCCTACTCACTTTACGTTTCTGTGGACAAGTTCATCATCACATAAAAAATAATTCATAAGCTTTAAGTTTTAGGCTAAAATTGACGCTTCTTTTCGAAACACGGTTTCTTCTTAAAATCATTATGTCTAAGTAGCAGGAAATTAATTTTAGATATCCATGAAATGATAATTTTAACGCTAATAAACGAATATTCTCCAAAATTAATGTATTTCATCGTTGAAATTTGCATTTTATAGAATAAAGTTGTAAAATTGCTACTTGAAGGCATATTGCCCCCGAACTTCTAAATTACTTATTATGAAATTTAAATTTAAATTAAATCTGTTTACTGTAATATTATTATCAGTTACTAGTATGACATTTGCTCAAAAACATGATGATGAGCAATACATAATTAATGATAACGTCAGCATTAATAAATATCACGATCGAGAGGAACTAGAAAGTATGCAAAAGGGTAAGTTATTAGAATTATATAACACACGCATTGAAATAATCATCAATATTCTTCCGAATATTGCGTTTGCCACCAAACCTGGTGTAACCATGAGTTCTTTAGGTATTCCTGATACAAAGGATAATCGTAGAGCCTTAAAAGAAAATCGGGAGGCGACAAATACATATTTTGAAAATACAATTGAGTTTCAGAAAATAGTCTTGCCGTATTCAGATAAATCGAGCTTGATTTCTGCTATTTTATTCTACGAGGAGACGCTTAAGGCATTACATACTTATAATGATTTTAATTGATCAATAGTTGCCTTTTATTTAATTAATATGTTTTAAAACATGATATTGGAGTCTAGGCATTAAGAGTTTTTTATTTTTTATGTGCATTTTATCGTATTTATTTGCACTTAATAGGATTTTTAAGTATTTTTATAAAACAATTTAACATAATTTACATCTCATGGATAAAAAATTACTTCTGGTCGTATCCCTATTTCTTTTTTCATTTTGCGGTGTTTTCGCTCAACAAGAAAAAGGTATCTATGGTAATGAAAATTGGCTAAGCATCTGGACCGAATTTGATTCAGGTGATAAAGAATATAAAATACCTACTCAAATTCTTACCGGTACTATTACTGAAGACACCAAGTTGTTTAAGAAAGAAACATATCTCTTACTTGGGAATGTATTTGTTGCAGATAGTACAAAATTAACAATAGAACCCGGAACAGTAATACTTGGGGACTTTAAGTCTAATGGCTCATTGATTATTAGTAAAGGTTCTAAGATTATCGCCGAAGGAACCCAAACAGACCCAATTATCTTCAGTTCTAATAGGAGTGTCAAGAAAAAAGGAGACTGGGGTGGTATTTTTATTCTAGGCGACGCACCGGTAAATAAAATTGGTGATGAATGGGAATTAGAGTATGGATTAAATAATTCAACTCAAGAAAAAGTAATGTATGGTGGATGTGACACTGAAAGTAGCTCTGGAGTTTTGAAATATGTTAGAATAGAATATGCAGGAAAGAGAACTAAGGACTACGGCTATTTTAACGGGCTTACATTAGCTGGTGTGGGTAGTAAAACAGTATTGGAGAATATAATGGTATCCTACTGCGAGGGGAGTTCATTCTATGTTCTAGGAGGAAATACAACTTTATCTCAACTAGTCTCGTTTAGATCACGAAAAAGTGATTTCATATTTAACTACGGAGCACAATCTTTTATCACAAATTCATTAGTTGTGAAGTCTCCTTATTTTATGGCTGCAGAAAAAGCTAGCAGTATTTACTTGGCATCTTATAATAATAAAGAGGAAATTGATCCAACTAAAAAAGCTACTCATCTCGATGCCGAGAATCTAACTTTAATAGTTTTAAGTGAAGATTTGGCTGCTGACATTAAAGTTGGGCTTGTAAATGAAGCACTGTATGTTCGAGAAGGAGCAACATTTTCTATAAATAAAAGTATTTTTTCAGGCTTCAATCCTGCGGTATTTCTTGATCATGAAATTATCATAGATAATGATAATCTTAACAAAATGGAATTCAGAAATATGTATTTCAATAATTGCAAAGGAAATATTTTTACGGAAGGAAAGATAAATAACGAAGATCTTGAAAACTGGTATGGCAATAGCATATTTAGAAATGTATATTCTCGCGGTTCAGATTCAGAAACCTTTATAGAAGTGGAAAATTTACATAATCCTGACTTTAGGCTTCGAATAAATAAAATTATAGCTAGTAATCTTCTAGATGAAGATTAAAAAATTAAAAAACCTCACATACCTACAATCATTATTATATAAAAGAATAAAATGAGCTGTAGACCCCTATAAACATTAAAAGAGATATGAATGGAAAAAACTACTTTTCAAAAATTTTTTTATGCTGTAGTTAGTTTTTTCATTGTCTTATACAGTGGTAAAACTGAGGCTCAGATAGTTATAGGAACCCCAGATCTTCAATTTAGCCAGGCCTGTGCAAATGAATCTTTTAATTCGTTTATTGCAACCTTTGTGTTTGGTCCTGTATCTGGCTTAGATCCGTCTAATCAATTTATTGTTGAAATGTCTGACGGTAACGGCAGTTTTTCAAATCCAGAAATTGTATTCACTTCAAATCCAGGAGTTATAAATGCGTCACCTGCCAATGCAGACATTGCCTTACCAACAACCACTGCTGGAGAAGGGTATAAAATTAGAATTAAAAGCACTCATCCAGCTACTTATAGCGCATCTTCCGATAGTTTTGCGGCATATTACAAAATCCAGGACAGCCCTTTTACAATTAACAACCTTATTCCAACGGCAAGTTTTTGCGCTGGAGGTAGTTATCTCTTAACAATTGACAACCCAGGCACAGGAAATAATGATTCACCATTAAATTATCCCTCATTAACCTTTAACTGGTTTAAGGAGATTACTCCCACAACTTCAATATTAGTTGCTCAAAGTCCTTCCCTATCAGTAACTGAAGAAGGGATTTATTTTGTTGAAACTAACTATGGTAGCTGTACGTCCAATTCGTTTTCTAACCGGGTGAGACTTACTGAGGCTACTTCTGGAGAGCCTGTTGTTGCAACCATAATTTCTAGTTTGGGAAATCCATTTTGTACTGGTGACGGCGCAACAATTTTAAGTACAATTTCAGGAAATAATTACAAGTGGTTTAAAGATGGAATCGAAATACTTGGAGCAACAAGTCAGACCTACCAAACAGCTTCCTCTGGAGTTTATGATGTAAGAGTGTATTTTGTAAGCTGCGAGGCAACAGGAAGCATTGAATTAGAAGCTGGTGAATTTGCAAGCAGTATTGATGTTCCTGAGATTAACATGTTGGAGGCGGGAGATACTCTTAGTGTAACTGTAACAACCGATGCTATAAATCCTGAGTTTATGTGGCTTTTGAATGATGAAGTCATTCTAAATGCAACGCAGAGCACGTATGATGCAACAAATTTTGGTGTGTATAAGATATTAATAACCCAGACATCTGATTGTATTTATACAGAAGAACTTGTTTTTCAGGTTGAGGAATATATAAACCTCTTTCCAGATGTAGAAAATATACCAAATCTAATAAGCCCAAATGGCGATGGTATTAATGACACCTGGGTTATCCCAACATCTTATGTTAGTGGCACCAATACAGAAGTTGTTATATTATCAAGCCAAGGAAAAACAGTATTCTATACTAAGGATTATTTGAATAGTTGGCCGGAAGATCAACTTAATTTGAGTAGTGTAAACCAAGTATATTATTACATAATTACACCACAAGACCAAGAACCCAAAAAAGGTTCTATAACAATTATAAAGTAACATGAAAATAATTGCCATCCCTATCATCTTATTTTTCTGTATAATACAGATAGGCTATTCTCAATCTGAGGATGGGGTGGTTGCACTAGATATTCCAGTAAGGAATTCTTTGATGTTTAATAGGTTTGAGATAAATCCAACTTTTAGCTTTGTAAGAGAACAGACCAAATATATCACAGTTACAAGCAAAAGGGAGCTAGTGCAGATCGAAGATGCACCACATACTTACCTTTTTAATTATTCAGGAAGATTTAGAGAAAATATTGGGGCTGGTATTGGCTTTTTTCAACAGAATTATGGTGTACTCACAACCTTTGGAGGAATCGTCAACTTTGCATATAACATAAGGTTAGAAGAAGACAGTAACCTCACTTTCGGGATTAGTGTTGGAGCCTACAGTAGTGGTGTAAATAGTGGAAAGGTGATAATCAATTCTCAAGACCCCGCACTAGACAAAGTTCCTTCAAATTTTTTACTTACAGTAAATCCTGGTCTTAACTATGGAACAGGATTTATGGATTTTGGTTTATCAATCAATAATGTTGTAACCTATAATATCAAAACCTCAGAGTTGATTAAGGAAAATCCTAAGCAAGGGATCCAAGGACATATTATGTATACAGGGTATTTTGGAGGTTATGGTTTTTTTAGCGATAGCAAGTTTTCGGCTTTGGCAAGATCTGAATTCCAAACGGATGCCTCAATTTTTTCAGGAGTATTTATGTTAACTGTGCCTAAGGGAATTTGGGCGCAAGTAGGTTACAATACTATGTACGGCGCATCTGCAGGTATTGGAATTAATATAACACCACAAATTGCTATCGAATATAACTATGAAAAGCCTTTTATGGGACTTTCAGATTTAGGCTCATCTCATGAGATTACACTTGCCTATCGATTCAAGAATGATAATTATTATGACTATAACAGAGACGATGAATTAGCAGGATTAATTACACCAGATAGGAGCAGTAAGAAAAAGAGTAATCACAAGAAAACGCCTACAGCGGCAAATCAAGAGCGAGAAATATTAACCACAGAAGCAGCAATTATAGCAGCTGAGGAAAAGGCAAAATTGAAAGCTGAAGAGCAAAGAAGGTTGAAAATAGAAGAGCAAACAAGATTGGCTACAGAGGAACAGGAAAGATCGAAAGCTGAAGAGAAATTAATTTTAGCTACGGAAGCAGCAGCAATCTTGGCAGCTGAAACACAAGCTAGGTTGGCAATAGAAAAGCAGGCACGACTGGAAGCCGAAGAACAAGCTAGATTGGCATTAGAAGAACAAGCTAGATTGGCAATAGAAGAGCAGGCACGATTAGAAGCTGAAGAACAAGCTAGATTGGCTGCAGAGGAACTTATAAAATTGGAATCTGAGAAACAAGCTAGATTGGAAGCTGAAGCGCAAGAAAAATTAGCGGCAGAGAAACAATCTAGGCTGGCAAATGAAGAACAGGCAAGATTAGAAGCTGAAGCACAAGCTAGATTGGCTGAGGAAGAACTTTTAAGGTTGAAAACCGAAGAAACTCCGACAGAAAATTTAATTAAAAACCCAACAGATAATATCGGTACATCATTAAGCGAATTGGCCGCACAAACTGAGGTGTCTAAAATAGCCCAAGCAGAATTATTAGTGGAATTGGAAACTGCTGTCGCCGCTAAAGAGAAAGATTTGAAAGACTTGAAAGAAGAAAATGATCTTAGCGATCAAGATATCTATGTTGAGCCAAAACCATTTAAGAGTATTAGTGAAGAGAATAGCGCGATTGAGATGTTAATAATAACCTTAGATACTGTAATACTAAGACAAAAGAAAAAAATCGGACAACTAGCATCCTTACTCGAGACTAGAGTAAAAACCATTAATAACCCAAATGATGCAACAAATCTTTACTATCAAAATGCGTTAGCGCTGCTTAAATCTGAACAGGATGAAGCTATCAGGTACCGTGAATCACTAGTGTCCTCACTAGAACAAATAACTATTGCAACAGATTTTGAACGAAAACGAAGAATCAAACGAGCAGCCTACGACAATGATCAAGACAGATTTAAAAAGGATAGAAATACGCTAAATATATTAAGGAGGGATATCGCTTTACGTGAATCACCTTTAACAATAGAAAATTTTGATTTTGGTGAAGATCGTGGCAACAACATTCGAATTCTTAAAAATGTTAAGAATACCGAAAGTGGTTATTATCTTGTTCTTGCAGTACATAGTGATATTAAGAAACGAGATGAATTTTTAACCCAGGTAATTTCATCCGGAAATAGAGATGTTGATTTCTTCTATGATGTAAACACCAGCGAGTATTATATCTACACTAAGAAATTTTATTCTATAGAAGAAGCCAATAGTGCCATAATGGCAAAAGAAAATAAAGTATATAATGAAAAGTTGTCCATAATTAAAATAGAAAATTAACTATGACAGAATAAAAAATGAGCCCCCCCTCCTACTGAAATGATTCTGGGAGTATATAGAATCAAAATAAAACTCAGTTGATATGAACAAACCTACTATTCAAAGAATCCTACCAATTCTTACAGTCTTATTATTAGGCATTCAATCCTATGCCCAAAATTTTATCCCGTTTACACCTCGATATGACCAAGATATTAAGGGAGATATTGTTTTAATTGGGAACAATATATTGGGACCGGATAACAATCCTTTTAATAATAATTCAGCTTATAATCACAATGTAGATATGCAGTATATCGATATTGATGGAGATCCAACAACCTTTAGTTCTTCAAGTGCCGATTTAGAAATCCCGAACCCGAATTGCTACGAAATAAAATATGCAGGTTTGTACTGGGGAGCTGTAACAAATGGTGCTGAACCTATTACCAACGTAAAATTAAAAGGGCCAATTGGTGGATATAATGATATTACGGGTACGTTAATCTTCGATGCGAATGGAACATCAGTAGATGGGGGAAATAGTTTTCCCTATGCCTGTTATGCCGATGTTACTTCAATTGTAACTGGTTTAAGCCCAAATTTGGGAACTTATACGGTAGCAAACGTTTCTAGTGCCTTAGGAGAAACGGGTACTTTTGAACCATATAATGGAACTGGATATTCTTCAGGTTGGTCTCTTTTTATTGTTTATGAAGACCCAACTCTTCCTGGTAAATCCATCACTAGTTTTGATGGATTTAGTGCAATAAGTGTCCCTGGAAATAATCCAAATTTGAATATTCCTGTTTCGGGCTTCAGAACAATCCCTGCTCCTGCTCCTGTAAGGGCAAACTTTGCATTTGCCACTCTCGAAGGAGATAAACCAATAACTGGTGATCGTTTAAAGATTAATGGCACTAGTCTTTCTGTTATTGATCGTCCTGTAAATAACTTCTTTAACAGTTCAGTTACCCAACTTAATGCTTTGCCTGTTAATAATAGAAACCCAAATAGTACTAATACCCTGGGCTTCGACACGGGAGTCATGGTTGTTCCAAATCCGGGGAACATTGTAATTGCAAATAATGCGACTTCGGCTATTGTAAGGCTAGAAACTAGCGGGGATACTTATTTTCAGTACTTTTTTGCTTTTGCTGTAGAAATAATAGAGCCCGATATCGTACTTACAAAAATTGTAGAAGATGAGTTTGGTAATAACATTGGAGGTCAAACTGTAGCTCTTGGCCAGTTGTTAAATTATATAATAGGTTTTCAAAACGTTGGGAATGATAATGCCACAAATTTTACCATAAGGGATATATTACCTATCAATATTATTTTCAACTATCCCACTGATTTAGTACTACCCCCAGGGGTAACTGTGGTTAGTTATGACCCTATTACACGAGAAATAGTATTTGCCATTGCAAATTATTTGGTGGAAGAGAACGATCCTGTTTACGAAATACGTATAGAAGTTCAGGTGGTTGAAACATGTCAACATTTGGCCGAAGCTTGTTCCGATATTATCAATAACCAGGCATTTGCGACCTATCAAGGAACACTCAACCCAACCTTTATAATTACAGATGATCCTAGCTATAGTACAAATACAGGTTGCCTTATTACCCCTCAAGCAACTAATTTTTTAGCAGATCTTGACGACTGTATATTTATCGAAAACGAGATTCTTTGTGGCGGTAGTATAGAATTAACAGCGGCTGATGGATACCTTTCTTACTCTTGGTCTACAAGTCCAACTGGAATTCCGATTATAGGTACAACCCAATCAATAACAGTTACAGCAACAGGGACTTATTATTCATTCGATACAGCATTTGCGCCATGTCGATCTATTGTTCAACAATTTAATGTAACACTTTACGGTGGATCCATTCCAAATCCTGTAATACCATATGCCGATGAAGTTGTAATATGTCCTAACGACGGTAAACTCTTGCCTAATATATTTTTATGCGGTATAGACGATTTTAGAGAGATTCTAACAGATATAGATGGAGTGGCGACAATTATTTGGGAAAAACTCGATGAGTCTAGCTGTCCTCCTGTATCAAATAGCGATTGCGCTAATGAAAACAGTGCTTGTACTTGGAATCAAGTAGCTACAGGCCCCGACTATACAGTAAATACATCGGGACAATATAGATTAACCATTAATTATGTTGGAGGATGCTTCAACCAATTTTATTTTAATGTCTATCAAAACTTACTAGATCCAACAGTAATAGCGACCGATATTATATGCACAACACCCGGAAGTATTACCGTGAACAATGTGCCGAGCGGATATGAGTACAGTCTTGACGGTATAAATTACCAAGCAAGTAATGTTTTTTCAATTAATACACCTGGTTTGTATACAGTTTATGTAAGACAGATTGGAATTCCATCTGGTGGCTGTGTATTTACGGTTCCTGATGTTTTGATTAGACAGCGAGATTTTACAGTTACAACAAATATTAACCAACCTCTTTGTCATGGGGATAAGGGTAGTATCTATCTAGCAGCTAATGACGCAGAACCACAATATTTCTTTTCACTTTATTCTGGAGGGATTTTAGTCAATAGCGTAGGTCCTATTATTGAAAATAACTATGTTTTCGAAAATTTAAATCCAGGAACATATACCGCAATAGTAGAAACAGAAGATGGATGTTTCTATTCAGAAGAAATTACAATTATTGATCCTCCTTTGCTTACAGTAACTGCGGCAATAACCATTCCATTAACCTGTACTGACGGTGAGATCACTATCTATCCATTAGGAGGTACAGCACCCTATTTCTATTTTATAAATAGTACAACCGTTTTTCAAACCAATCCGGAGATTGTAGTTACCGCCCCAGGAGTTTTTAACATTTTAGTCATTGATTCTAATAACTGTAGCGCAGAAACTACCATTACGATCGAAGCTGCGCCTGGACCTGAGTTTACCGTAATTAAAACAGATATTTTGTGTGCTGGTGCCGGTAATACAGGAACTATAACTATTAATGTGACCAATTCCAATGGGAATAGCCTACAATATAGTATTGACGGAGGAATTACATTTACTAATTCAAACGTATTTACAGGACTTCCAGTCGGTAGTTATGATGTTGTGGTACAATATACCTTTGGACCGACTGTATGTGTTACAGAACCACAAACTGTTATAATTGGTTCCAACACGGCTATATCTGGAGTTGCAGAATTAATTGCGCCCTACACTTGTACATCAACTGGAACTATTACCGTGACGAATGTTATAGGAGGTACCCCTCCTTATATGTATAGTATAGATGGCATTACCTTTCAAAACAGCCCTACTTTCTCTAACTTAACACCTGGGACTTATACTGTTATTATAAAGGATTCAAACGATTGTACTTTTATTGCAAATGAAATTACAATCCCACCNTTAGATCCACCTACAGATTTAATGTTTAGTAATTCTCCTCTAACCTGTCCTTCAAATCTCTCAACNGTTACAATAACAGGGACAACTGGAGGGGTTGCTCCTTTAGAATATCAAATTATCGCTCCTATAACTGCGGTTACACCTTATCAACTTTCAACTGTTTTTCCAGGATTGGCACCAGATGTCTACACCTTTCAGGTTAAGGATGCCAATGATTGTACATATAGTGAATCCTATGCGATTGTACCATTGCCTTCCATCGTTATTTTTGGCGAGACGATAAATAATGTTCGTTGCGTCGGCGGGGCTGATGGAACAGTCCAATTTACTGTTCTAGGAACAACTTCTTTTGAGTATAGCATCAACGGGGGTGCACCTATAATAGGAACGTCCCCTATTGTCCTAACAGGATTAAATCCTGGCAACTACACTATAGTGGTGACGGACCTTATAACAAATTGTGAGGCTACTGCCATGGCAATTGTAAATGAGCCAGCAAATCAGTTAACAATTTCTGTAGAAACATCTCCCATTACCTGTATAGCTAGTGGTAGTGTTTTAATTAATGCTTCGGGTGGCTGGGGTGGATATACCTATACTCTCACACTCCCAGATACAACAATTCTACCCACACAATCATCAAATGTATTTATTAATCTATCACAGGCTGGAATCTACGCTATTGCCGTAGAAGATGCCAATGGGTGCATTGTTACTGATACATTCAATTTAACCATTCCAAATCCACCTGTTGCAAATATTAGCATAACATCCGATTTTTGCTATGATACAGGAGATGGAGCGACGATAGTGGTTGAAGTTACATCGGGTGAAGCACCATTCGAATTCAGCATAAACGGAGGACCATTTGTATTTAGTAACATATTTTCAAATTTAGTTCCGGGTAGTTATATTATTACTGTAAGAGACGCATTTGGTTGTGAAACTATATTGCCTGCGGAAATTATTGCACCACAGTTATTAGTCAATACAGTTTTAACTGAAGACTTAAATTGTACTACTTCACCGGATGCGATAATTACAGGAAACATTCTAGGAGGGACAGCACCCTATACCTATGCGGTATCTATAAATGGTGCTCCTTTCACTCCATTGGGAGCAACAGGCGTAATGTTTACTTATACAACAGCGACAGCGGGTATGTATCAGTTTCAAATATCGGATGCAGTTGGATGTATTGCTGCGTCACCAATTATAACTATTAATCCAATTTCACCTCCAGCAATAGACTTTATCACACAAATACATCCCATTTTATGTAACGGGGATGAAAATGGAGCTATTGATATTACCATTAACCCTACTTCAGGTACTCCTCCATTCCTAATTAATGTTCACAATGACACTACGAATACTGACTACGGTACCCAGACAACAGGTTTACCCGCAGGCGTATATACTATAACCATTACAGACGCTAATGCTTGTTCGGCTACAGAGACTATTACATTAGTTCAACCAGACCCTATCATTGTAGATTTTTATAGCATTGATATTACTTGTGGGCCAGGTGGCGTTTCTCAAGGTTCTATCATAATAAATAGTGTTACAGGAGGTGTAGCCCCTTACAACTATTTTGTGACAGGTTCAAACGGATATTCAAATTCTGAGTTAAATGCTACTGGATCGACTTCGGTTAGTTTTGATATAGTTGATTTTGGATTGTATCAAATCAATGTGGTAGATTTCAATGGATGTTCTGTACTCTTTCAAGATATATTGGTAGCATCTCCTCCATCAGATTTAGATATTGATGTAACGAGTACAGTGGATTGTACCTTAGGTGGTCAAGCAGTTGTAACAGTTAGTTCTATCCTAGGCAGTACAGGACCATTTTGGTTTACCATTTATCAAGGACCTATATCTGTTTATCCAAATCCACCTGGATCTTGGATACCAGAAGATTTTCCTGGAAGTCAATCTGCAACTTTCAATGGTTTAACACCGGGCGTTACCTATACATTTATTGTGTATGATGAATCTACCAACTGCAGTTATTACGAGCCTGCAGAGACGGCAATACCCACTAATTCAACCTTAACTGCAACTGCTGTAACTTCGGATAATATTACTTGCACAGGTAGTGCCGATGGAAATGTCTCTTTTACAATAAATAGTGTATATGGTATCCCAGTCGACGTAAATTATGAAATTTTCGATTCCCTATCTTTAATTACAACCGGAATCTCAGGAACTGCAACAATACCAGCTGGAGGATCATTGATCGTATCCGATTTAGGTCCACTACCCTTTGGTACTTATTTTGTATTGATAGCAGAAACCACAGGTCCTAATGCTGGTTGTGGAGTTGTAACAGCTCCTTTTTCTATTACAGAGTCTGCTTTTTTACTAAGCTTGACGACATCTGTGAATCAAAATGCAAATTGTAACGCAAATTCTGGAGTGGTTAGTGCCATTGCACAAAATGGAACAGCACCTTATTTGTATCAAATAACTACCAGTCCAGCGGCTCCTGCCCCTACAGATCCTTTTTGGGCTTCAACCAGCACATTTAATGTTAATGCAGGGAATTATTATGTACACGCGATGGACGCATATAGGTGTATTATTTCAAGCCCGGTTCAAGTTGTTCCTATGGATGCTTCACCTGTAATTGCAGGTAATACAACTAATCAATGTACAGTAGATGAAGGTCAATTTGAGATCGAAATTACTTTAGTGACGGCTGGAACACCTCCATATAGTTTTAGTATAGACGGTGGTGCTTTTCAGACCCGAACTATGCCATTTACAATTTCAAATTTATCTTCAGGAACGCATACTATTGAAATGAACGACACCCACGGATGTGGAAATCTCGTGACGGTTGCTATCGAGCCACCAATAGGCTTAACTCCTGTCGTAACGGCCTTGCCAAGTTGTAACGATAATGACGGTGAAATTACAGTAGTAGCCACTGGAGGAACGGCTAATTACGCTTATTCTATTAATCCTAATCCACCCTCAATAATATTAACCGGTAATGTATTTTCAGGTGTTCCATCTGGAACCTACACTATTACGGTCACCGATACTGTTACAACTTGTTTTGAAGATGTTTCAGTTACTCTAGAGAATGCAACCCCGGTTACTTTTAATACTGAAGTTACCAATGTAAGCTGCAATGGCGACATTGATGGCACTATTACGATTGAATTACTTCAAGGTAATAACAATCCTATATATACCTATGAAATAACAGCTCCAATCGTAGTGCCAGCGCAAAACAGTAATATTTTTACGGGGTTATCAGCTAATACGTATAGCCTATTAGTGACTTCGGGAAGAGGATGTATTGCAATTGCAGATGTAACTATTAATGAGCCTCAACTATTAGAAGTGACAGCAGATGCAACTCTTTTTTCATGTACTTCAAATAATACAACCTCATCAGCTATTATAACAATTTCCGAAGTTGGAGGCACTGCCCCCTATAGTTATAGTATTGATGGGACTAACTATTTTAACTCCAATACATTCGAAGTTCTTGATACAGGAGCCACTCAAACCGTTACAGTTTATGTTAAGGACACTAATGCTTGTATAGCTACAAATACTATAATATTGGAGCCATTACCAACAATAACGGCTGCCGCAGTTAGCATTGGAACACCTATTGATTGTAACGAAACAGGAACCATCACCATTAATGTTACTGGTGGTTCAGGAAATTTTACGTATAAGTTACTACCAGACGGTACTCCACAAACATCAAATATTTTTGATATTTCAGGACCAGGCACTTATTATTTTCAAGTAGATGATCTTGATACTGATTGTTATTTTTTAACCCTTCCTTTTGTAGTAGCACCTTTTGATGAAATTGATGCAATATTAATCCCAACAGAAGCAAACGACTGTTTTGGCGATACTAATGGAGAGTTACAATTAACTATAAACGGTTATTCAGGAATATACACCTACCAATTATATGACGGAACCGGTGTACCGATTGGAGATCCTATTTCAACCAACACTTCAACAAATCCACAACTTATTACTGGATTAGGCTCTGGTAATTATTCAGTTATGATTGTGGAAATCGAAACCCCATTTTGTACTACACTTTCAAACGTTGTTACGATTGGTTCACCATCAATCCCATTGGTTTTAGTTCTTTCTGAAACCTCTAATGTAACTTGTAGCAACAGCCAAGGAACAATAACAGCAATAGCAACTGGCGGGACGAATCCTTATGAATATGAATTAATAGGCAATACATCTGTTCCCTATTCATCTAATAATACGTTTTCAGATTTAAGTGCAGGTAACTATATCGTAAATACTAGAGATGCCAATGGATGTATTGAAACAGATACGATAACTCTTATTGAACCAACACCCATTGAGGCAGATTTTGTACCAAACACAACCTTATTGGCTTGTTTTGGTGATCAAAATGCATCAATAACCGTTCTTAATGTAATAGGTGGACAAGTGGGAAATTATACGTATACGCTTATCACCATTCTTCCAGTTTCGTCAACTTCTGGGCCTCAGACCTCAAATGTGTTTGAAGAATTGGGGGCAGGCCAATACTCTGTTATCATTACCGATGGATATGGTTGCATGCTTACTTCGTTGCCAATAACGATTAACCAACCTGAACCAATAATTTCTAGTTTGGTGGCTACGACTACACCAACGTGTTTAACTGATGCATCGCTTACATTGAGTGCCACAGGGGGAACCGGAATTTATGAATATAGTGAAACCGCAGATTTTAGTTTGGTTCTAGGAGCATTCAGCAATTCGGTTACATTTACTGTTTCTCAAGGGACTTATGATTATTTTGTTAGGGATGCCAATGGATGCTTTACTAATGTTTCTAATGAAATTACAATTGATCCTCTTCCAGTCTTGGAGCTAAATTTGGCTTCCACGAATCCAGAAATAAATTGTGAGGGTGATAACACCGGAGTTATCGAGGCAACAGCACAAGGAGGGCTAGGTAATTATGTGTATATTTTGCAAGATACATCGGGGAATACAATTCCTGCAGAGCAAAACAGTCCAGGAATTTTTACAGGACTAACAGCGGGTATATATGTAGTATATGTTGAAAGTGGTGATTGTGCAATTACTTCAGATGAAATAAATATTACAGAACCTGACACCTCTTTGGAGGTAACTTTTAATGTTTCAAACATTATTTGTGCCGGCGAAGATAACGGAAGCCTAGAAATAATTGCTACCGGTGGAACAGGTATTATTTTGTATGCCATTTCGCCTCGATTAGATCAATTTTTTGAAACTAATATCTTCGAAAATCTCGCGCCTGGCTTTTATGATGTTATTGTGCAAGATGAATTAGGTTGCTTTATAACATTCAATTTTGAAGTTACAGAACTGCCGCAAGTACTTTTATCAATTATTCCAGACTCCACCATTCCAGAAATATGTCAGGGAGATGAAGATGGTTCTTTCAGTATAGAAATTGAAGGGGGAACACCTCCTTATAGTGTTAGCTTAGATGATTATAACGGCGAATACATAACTGGAGAATTAGATCAAACAGAATTTGAATTTACTGAATTAGGTGGCGGAAGCCACACTGTTTATGTTCGGGATAGCCTAGGCTGTGAATCAGAATGGGTAATAGCTTTTCCCGATTCAGTATTAATTAATCCATTAGTTGAGCTTGAGTATCAGTGTATGGATAATGTCACTCATAATATTGTTACGGTTACAGTAGATGAGAGTATTATTGACACTTCACTACTACTCTATTCATTAAACGATTCTCCTTACCAAGCTAGCAATGTATTTATTGACTTACCACCAAGTGAGAATAATTTTATTAGTGTACTTCATGCCAACGGTTGTGTTCAAATAACTGACTTCTTTGATATTGGATCATTCACGCCTTTGTCCCTAATATTAAGTAATGGAGCTGTAAATGAAATTGTGGCAACTGCAACTGGTGGTACAGGTGACTATCAGTACACGTTAAACGATGTTGATTATGGTAGTACAAATACTTTTACAATCACAGAATCTGGAACATTTACGGTAACGGTAACCGATAGTAGTGGTTGTATAGTTTCGGCCACAATAATATTAGAATTTATCGAGATATGTATCCCAAATTATTTTACTCCAAATGAGGATGGCGTTTCAGATTATTGGGCTCCAGGATGTGCCGATAGTTATCCAAATCTAGTTTTCTCGATTTTCGATCGCTATGGCCGAAGAGTAGCAATGTTACGCCAAGGCCAAAAGTGGGATGGTAGATATAATAGTACCGAGCTACCTACGGGTGACTATTGGTACATCGTTAGACTCGGTTCAGAAAATAATCATGAGTTTGTAGGTCATTTCACCCTATACAGATAATTGGCCACCTATTATCTTAATTGTTACACAAAATATATTCTTATGAAAAATATACTAAAATATCTGCTAATCTTAACGATAGTTCAGAGCAACGCTCAAGAACTTAATCTCCCTGTATTTACTCAGTATTTGGCAGATAATGATTTCGTAGTATCTCCTACATTTGCAGGCATTGGCGATAATTTCAGAATAAGGATCAATGGGTTAACACAGTGGGTGGGTATTAAGGATGCACCCCAAAATCAAGCCTTGTATGCAGATATTAGGATGGCAAATCGTTCGGGTGTTGGAATTTCGGCTTTTAATGATAGAAACGGGAACACACGACAACAGGGTTTAAAGTTTTCTTACGCCCATCACTTAATCTTAGATTATACGTCTCGGCAGTATTTGTCTTTTGGTTTGTCATACAACATAAACAGCTTTAGAATTGATATTGAAAATTTTGAATCAACTTATGAGAATCCCGTTATTGACCCAGCTATAACTGATGATAGATCTGTAATAAATAACAACTTTGATGTAGGGGCGCTCTATAGAATTCACGAATTTTGGCTCAGTTTTAATGCAAATAATATCCTGCCGAAAGAAATAAACTCCTTTGATGGAATTGAGCCAAAATCACTTTTAAATCTCCAATTCTATTCAGGATATGTTTTTAAAGGAAGAAACGATTCTGAAGTTGAACCGTCCGCATTCTTTCAATTATTTGCAAGTGATAAAAGATCTAGTACGGATATTAATTTTAAATATAGAAAATACAATAGAGACAATGATTTCTATTGGATAGGAGCTTCTTATCGCTTTTTGAATGACCAATTTATGGTTCCTTTAAATATTGGGCCTATGGCAGGTATTAAAAAATTCGGATTTTATTTCGCTTATGCATACCAAATCACGCTAAACGACTTAACGGTCTTTAACTCTGGTACACATGCTGTAACTATAGGGTTTGATTTCTTTCAAGAATTAAGTGATTGCCCTTGTACAAAAGGAAAAAACAATCAGGGTGACAAACTGTTTCAATAATATAGAAGCGCAATTGTATTATATTATTGAGATGCGAACTTTCTTCTTTTTTAAACGCGTATTATTTAATTTTTCAACTAATACGGATGCGATAGCAACAGGAACGGCTACAAATGCACAATCCTGCTTTAACTCAATTTCCCCTATTTGATCTTGATTAATATTCCCTTGTTTAAAGAGCATCCCAGCTATATCACCCTTTGAAATTTTATCTTTCCTTCCACCCGAAATAAATAGTGTTTCCCAAAATTGAGGTTTGAACAAGGCTCTCTTTGAAATATCTATACCTTTAGATTTTTTAATGAACTCTGGTAAATTCTCTTTTTCCCAAGCTACTACATAAGCAGTTCCTTTCGAATCTACCCTAGCTGTTCTACCATTTCTATGAGTAAACTCCTCTGCTGTTCTTGGAAGTTCATAATGAATAATATATTTCATTTCCGGGATATCAATACCTCTGGCCGCCAAATCTGTAGCAATTAATACTTGGGAGGTACTGTTTCTAAATTTTATGAGCGAACGTTCTCTGTCTTTTTGTTCCATTCCCCCAGAAAAGCAGGCTTGGCTAATTTTGTTTTTTTCCAAGAAAGTACTGAGGTGGTCGATACTTTCTCTCAAATTACAGAAAATTATTACTGGTTCATTGCCAATGTGCAAAAGTAAATCTAAGATCGTTTGGTTTTTATTTTTGGACGGGGAAATGACCGTTTTGATTGCTAATTTTGAAACTACTTCTTTATTTAAATAATTGATAGTAGTAGGTTGATCCAATCGTACAAAACCAGGTATCTTAACACTCTGAGTTGCAGATGTTAATACACGTTTATTTAAAGCTGACAACTGATTAATAATACCTCTCATTTCATATTCAAAACCAACTTCTAATGACTTGTCAAACTCGTCTAAAATCAGGGTTTTAATACTATCTCTTGAAAAGCGATCATTGCTAAAATGATCGGCAATTCGGCCGGGTGTTCCTATCAGAATTGCCGGAAGGTGTTTGATCTCTATTTTATCTTTAGACATTGGGCGACCCCCATATACAGCATTTACTTTGAAACCAGAACCCATAGTCCGAGCTACTTGCTCAATTTGAATGGCCAATTCACGTGATGGTACTAATATCAATGCTTGTATATCGGTGATATTTGCGTCTAGTGTTTCAAAGAGTGGTAATAAAAAAGCCAATGTTTTGCCTGTTCCCGTTGGAGATAGCAGTATTGTATTTGTAGTTTTTTCAATTACAGCAATTGCTTCCACCTGCATTGGATTTAACTCATGAATATTTAATTTTGCCAAAATATCATGTCGTTCTTTTATATTATTTGCCATAATGATTATTTAGTTTTTTTCTTTCTTAGCTCTTCAGGTTTTGAACTTGAAACACGTGTTTGCATCAAATGATTTGCTAATATTTTTTCAATCAATTCGTCTTTAGTTAAATGATGAAATACTGTTTTCACTTCATTCCTAATCACTTCAGAAATTGCTCGATTTGGTTTAGTTTTAAATATTTTTTTCGCCCACAATAAGGTGTTATTCTCTTCTATACTCTGAGCATTTGCTTTTTCAAATTTGCTAAAAGTAATTCCCAATTCATCTTCAAATTCGGCTATTTCAAACTCTTCCTCTTTCTGAAGGATAGTTAAGGAAAGCCCCTTTGCCCCCATTCTAGCTGTGCGTCCACTTCTGTGTACATAAGTATCATACGTCTCTGGCAAATGATAATTTATCACATATGAAATCTCTTTCACATCAATACCACGAGCTGCTAAATCGGTCGCAACTAAAATAGCAATATGACCATCTCTGAATTGTTCCATAATTCGATCACGAATAGGTTGAGCTAAACTTCCATGTAGTGCACCTGATGAAAATTTATTTATAGCCAAGTTTTTAGCCAATTTACTAACTGCAGCTTTAGTTTTACAAAATATAATACCTCTTTCTCCCTCTTTTGAATTCAAAAAATGGAGCAAAACTTCCAGCTTTTCAATAGGTTCCACTACGACATATTGATGGTCTATCCCTTGATGACCTAACGTAGCCATGTCTGCTTCTAAATGAATTACATGTTTAGACATATAATTCTGAATCATTTGTTTAATGGCGCCTGGCATCGTAGCCGTAAATAGTAAAGTTCTCCTTGATTTTGGAATTTCTTTTATAATAATATCCAAACCTTCCTTTAATGAACTTACCATTTCATCGGCTTCGTCTAAAACTAAATAGCAGATATTTTTAATATCGATAGCTCGTCGCTCCACTAAATCGGCCAAACGACCCGGTGTTGCCACAACAATATGTGTTTCACTTTTTAATCGTTCAATTTGAGGCTTTATGGGAATTCCTCCGCAAACCACAGCAATAGAAACTGAAGAATTATTAGCAACCAAAGTAACTAAACTGGCATAAATTTGTTGTCCGAGTTCTCTTGTAGGAGCCAAGATAACTGCCTGTATGTTGCTGTTTTTTACGTCAATTAATTGCAACAAAGGCAATCCAAAAGCAAGGGTCTTACCGGTCCCCGTTTTTGCTATAACAACTATGTCCTCACTTTGATTTAATATTATCGGAATAGTTTTTTTCTGAATATCTGTTGGGACAGAAAATTTCAAATCGGTTAAACTTTGCTGAAAATATTCATTAATTCCTAAGGCGGAAAACACTGCTGACATAAATTTATTTTTGGCAAAGATAACTACTCAGTTCTCGGGAATAGCGCTAATAGGTTTATTATTCGAATAATAGTATTTTATTTCACTAAAATTAGCAATAGGATAATTTTAGTAATAGAAAAGGAAAATGGACGTGGACAGTTTTCACTTAAAGTAGTTTGAACTTTTTAATAAAATATTATTTCTTTTTTAGATCTATACGCTCATCCTTTTTTTTTGAGAATATATTTTATACATTTGTTAACCATTTGGTTAAACTAAATAGTTAATATGACAAAAATAAAAGATGAAAATGCAGAAAGTCAGATACTAATTGCTGCCGAGAATGTATTTCAGCGTAAAGGAATGGATGGATCGAGGATGCAGGAAATTGCGAACGAAGCAGGAATTAATAAAGCGATGTTGCATTATTACTATCGCAGTAAGCAACAGTTATTTGAGGCTGTTTTCGCCAGAGCTTTCTCGTTATTAGCACCTCAATTAAAAAAGATATTAAACGATGATTCCTCTATAGAAGAAAAGATTAGAAACTTTACTTCAAATTATATTTCCTTTGTTAGCAAACATCCTTTTTTACCAAATTTTGTGATTCAAGAGATTAACAGAAATCCGGAATTTATTTTAAAAATGAAGTCTAATTTGGGTTTTCCGAATATAGAAAAATTTAAAAAACAAGTAGAGACTGAAATTGAAAGCGGCATATTAAAACCTATTAAAGGCGAACAATTATTTATCAATATTTTGTCGTTAAGTATTTTTCCTTTTGTTGCTTCACCCTTAATTAAAGCATTTATTAATCTAGACGAAAAGGGATTTAAACGCATTATAGAAGAGAGAAAAACAGAAGTAGCCGACTTCATTATCCATTCAATAAAATCTAAGTAAATGAAGAACACAATTCTATTTGTTGCTTTTATTTTGACTTTTCAAATGTGGTCACAACAAATTAGTTTAACCGAATGTTATGAACTGCTTGTTATAAACTATCCTTTAGCACAACAAAGTTCATTGCTGGAAAAGCAAAACAACATAGATTTAGAAGTTATAGGCACGGGAAAACTGCCACAACTTGATGTTTTAGCACAAGTAACATATCAATCTGATGTAATTGAGATCCCAATTCCAAACACAGGATTAGATCCACTTAATAAAGACCAATATAAAGCAGCGGTTTCAGTAAGCCAATTAATTTATGGAGGAGGAATTATTGATGCGGCTATAAATGCTAAGTCCGCCTCATTAAAAACACAACAAAAGCAGGTCGAAGTCAATCTTCATCAGTTAAAAAAACAAGTCAATCATTTGTACTTTTCTGTTTTACTATTACAAGAAAGGAGGGCACTTTTGACAGCTAAACAAGATCAACTTTACGCAAAGTTAGCAGAAGTGAAATCTGGCGTCGAAAATGGAATGCTTTTACCATCTTCTGATAAAGTTATAAAAGCCGAATTAATAAAAATTCAGCAACAGTTTACCGAAATGGATTTGAATAAGCAAAGTTTAATTCAAACTCTATCATCACTAATTGGAAAAGAGATTCCTTCAATAATATTATTTCAAAATCCTGAAATATCAATCAATTTACAAACAGAATTAAAGCGCCCTGAATTAGAATTATTTCAGTTAAAAAGAGAACAAATAGAATCTTCTGAACGGCTTATTTCAAAGGAGCTTTCCCCAAAATTAGTGGGTTTTGCATCCGGTGGCTATGGCAACCCGGGATTAAATGTTTTAGATAATTCATTTCAATCTTTTTATACCGTAGGCATGAAAGTAAATTGGACCCCATTTGATTGGAATGCAAATAAAAAGAAACGAGAATCGGCTTTAATCAATAAAGAATTAGTCGATAATGAATCTGAAATATTCAATCTCAACACTAGTATAGAGCTTGAGCAGCAAGCATCAGAAATTGAAAAAGTATCATCTTTTATTAAATCAGACCACGAGATTATTCAGCTGCGTAAAGACGTTTTAAAATCGGCTGAATCTCAATTAAGAAATGGGGTGATCACCTCTTCGGCTTATATAACAGAGCTCACTAATTTATTTGAAGATGAGAACACATTGAGTACACATAAAGTTCAATTATTACTGGCCAAAGCAAATTATAACCTGACTAATGGAAATTAAGTAAAATGAATTATTTTAAAAGTATAACCATAATAACAATTGCTACTACTACTCTATTCTCCTGCAAAAATGGGAATGATAGAGCCGATGGTTATGGCAATTTTGAAGCAACTGAAATAACGGTTTCAGCTGAAACTACTGGAAAACTAATGGTATTTAATGTTGATGAAGGTCAATTGCTTACGAAAGATACATTTGTAGGATACATTGATACAATTCAATTAAGTTTTAAACGCGAACAATTAATGATTTCTAAGGCAATAATAGCTTCAAAATCACGAGGTGTTTTGTCACAAATTTCAGTCTTGAATTCCAAGTTAAATATTGCTAACGGAAATAAAATGAGGACTGAAAACTTGATTAAAGATAATGCTGGAACACAAAAACAATTAGATGATGTTAACGGTGAAATAGACGTTATAAACCAACAAATTAAAAGTGTTGAAATTCAGAATGCTCCAGTAGTGAACGAGCTAAAGAATATTGATATACAGATTAGTCAATTAGTAGATCAAATTCAAAAAAGCAGAATTATCAACCCGATTTCAGGGACGGTTTTAACCAAATACTTAGAGCCAAATGAAATTACTTCCTTTGGTAAACCTCTTTATAAAATTGCAGATCTAACAACCATGCAATTGCGCGTCTATATTAGTGAAAATCAATTAGCTTCAATTAAAATTGGCCAAGAAGTAAATGTGAAAATTGATGATGCAGACAGTATGAGATCCTTAAAAGGAAAAATTTCTTGGATTGCTTCAGAAGCTGAATTTACACCAAAAATAATTCAAACCAAAGATGAACGAGTGGCTTTGGTATATGCTATTAAAATTGATGTTACCAATGACGGAAGTTTAAAAATAGGTATGCCAGCAGAAATGTGGATAAAAGATTGATAATAATTTAAAACAAAAATATTATGGATAAACATGTTTACAATGTAGATATTAATTGGACGCAAGACCGAAAAGGTATGATGTGTTCTCCCGAATTAAATGCTACCGAAACCAACAGAACAAACTGTATTGAAGTTGCAACCCCGCCCGAGTTTGATAAAGGCATGCCAAATATATGGTCACCAGAACATTTGTTTACAGCTGCCGTAAGCAGTTGTTTAATGACAACATTTTTAGCAATTTCTGAATATTCAAAATTTGAATTTATCAGTTTTAAATGTGGGGCAAAAGGCGTCTTGGACAAAATTGATGGTAAATTTGTAATGAGTGAAGTTCTGCTATTTCCAGAAGTTGTTATTTCTGATGAAAAGCAAAGAGGACGGGCCGAACACATTCTTCAAAAATCAGAAAAAGCCTGTTTAATCTCAAACTCAATTACTTCAAAAATCACAATGGAAATAAAAATTTCTGTTCAAAACTAAGATTTAGTGGGCATTCGAGTTAACAATGTGTCAAAATCCTATAAAGACGTAAAGGCGTTACAAGACATCTCCTTTGATGTCAAAAAAGGTGAATTATTTGGTTTAATTGGCCCTGATGGCGCGGGAAAAACAACATTATTTAGAATTTTAACCACATTATTATTTGCCAATGAAGGAACAGTAACCGTAGCTGGCTATGATGTGATAAGAGATTATAAAACCATTCGTGAGAGTGTAGGTTATATGCCTGGAAAATTCTCATTGTATCAAGATTTAACTGTTGAAGAAAATCTAACTTTTTTTGCTACTATATTCGGAACAACTCTTGAAGAGAATTTCGATTTAATTAAGGAAATATATGTACAAATAGAACCTTTTAAAAACCGAAGAGCTGGCAAGTTGTCGGGTGGCATGAAGCAAAAACTGGCCTTGTGTTGTGCATTAATTCACAAACCAAAAGTGTTGTTTTTAGATGAGCCTACAACTGGGGTTGACCCTGTGTCGAGAAAAGAGTTTTGGGAGATGTTAAAACGACTTCAGCAAAAAGGAATTACTGTTTTGGTTTCAACACCATATATGGATGAGGCTACCCTTTGTGATCGAATTGCTTTAATTCAAGATGGAAAAATTCTTCAAATCGATTCACCTGCGGCTATAGTAGGCAACTATCCAAAAAAAATCTATAATGTTAGTGCAGACAATATATATCAATTAATACAAAGTTTAAAAGCTTTTAAGCATCAATATAGTGTTTACCCTTTTGGTGAATTTATTCATTATACAGATGACAGAACGGATTTCAATATAAAAGACCTTCAATTATATTTAGAATCAAATGGTCTTCTAAATGTAACCATTGAAAACGCCCAACCAACTATTGAGGATGTATTTATGGAATTAGCAAATTAATGAATAATAATAACGTCATAGAAGTTGAAGACTTAACCAAAATGTTTGGTGATTTTACTGCTGTAAATGCAATTACTTTTGAAGTGAAAAAAGGTGAAATTTTTGGATTTCTTGGCGCCAATGGAGCCGGAAAAACAACAGCAATGAAGATGTTAATAGGAATTTCCCATCCAACCTCTGGGAAAGCAAAAGTAGCAGGTTACGATGTGTATACAAATACTGAAGACATTAAGAAAAATATTGGCTATATGAGTCAAAAATTTGCGCTATACGACGATTTGACGGTTAAAGAGAATATTACCTTTTTTGGTGGAATTTATGGATTATCCAGAGCCAGAATAAATGAAAAAGCTAAAGAGCTTATTAATGACTTAGGATTAAAAGATGTTGCCAATCACTTAGTAGGTTCATTACCATTAGGATGGAAACAAAAAATTGCGTTTTCGGTATCCCTCCTACACGACCCAAAAGTTGTTTTTTTGGATGAACCAACAGGGGGTGTTGATCCTATTACTAGACGACAATTCTGGGAGATGATTTATAAGGCGTCTCAGAGCGGAACAACTGTTTTTGTAACGACCCATTATATGGATGAGGCAGAGTATTGTGACCGTGTTTCTATTATGGTTGATGGTAAAATTGAAGCTTTAGACACTCCAAGAAAACTAAAGGAACAGTTTTCGGTAGAAACTATGAATGATGTGTTTTTAAAATTAGCAAGAGGATGAAGAGATTCATAGGTTTTGCAAAAAAAGAGTTTTACCACATTTTTAGAGATAAACGATCGTTATTTATTCTCTTCGGAATGCCGATTGTCCAAATTTTACTCTTTGGCTTTGCAATTACAAACGAGATTAACAATGTTGACATTGCTGTTTTAGATCACTCCAAAGACGCAACAACTCTGGAGATTATTAATAAAATATCTGCTTCTAAGTATTTCAGCATCAAGCAGATTGTTGAAGGTGAAGCTGACATTGAATCGATTTTTAAAAAAGGAAAAATTAAAGCAATTTTAAGTTTTGAAAATGAATTTAACAAAAAACTTATAAAAGAAAATAAGGCAACCATTCAGATAATCACGGATGCTACAGATCCAAATACGGCAAATACTATAAGCAATTACGTAAATGCCATTCTTCAAAATTATCAGAAGGAACTTAATATAGATACCAAGAATACCTATCAGATCATTCCTCAAACACGGATGGCTTACAATCCAGAATTAAAGAGTGTGTTCATGTTTGTCCCAGGTGTTATGACCATTATTTTAATGCTGGTTTCAGCCATGATGACCTCAATTTCAATTACTAGAGAAAAGGAATTAGGCACCATGGAAATACTTCTAGTTTCACCTATAAAACCTTTCCAGGTAATTATAGGTAAAGTAGTACCTTATATTTTTTTATCGGTAATTAATGCGATAGTAATCATCGTGTTGAGCATTTTCATTTTTAAAATGCCGGTACAAGGTAGTCTCCTTTTATTAGCCTTTGAAAGCGTTTTATTCATTATTTCGGCTTTAGCTTTAGGAATTTTAATCTCTACCATTTCGGCGACACAACAAACGGCAATGATGATATCATTAATGGGTTTAATGCTACCTGTAATTCTGCTGTCGGGATTTATTTTCCCAATTTCAAGTATGCCATTCGCTTTACAAGTTATAAGTAATATTGTCCCTGCTAAGTGGTTTATCATTATTGTAAAAGGAATAATGTTAAAAGGTGTTGGATTGCAATATTTATGGAAAGAAACCTCGATTCTTTTAGGAATGACTGTCTTTTTTATAGGTATAAGTGTGAAGAAATACAAAATTAGACTTGAGTAATGAAAACGATAGCTTTTATTATACAGAAGGAGTTCAAGCAAATCTTTAGAAATAAAGGTATGCTTCGTATAATTTTTATTCTGCCTTTGTTACAATTAATAATTTTATCAAATGCCGCAACCTTTGAAGTGAAAAATATTAGGTTTGCCTATATCGATAACGATCATTCTTCACTATCAAGAGCTTTAATAGAAAAGTTCAATGCTTCAACCTATTTTAATGTGTTAGCTCATTTTTCTTCGGAATCACAAGCTAATTCTTCCATGTTAAATGGAGAAGTAGATGTAGTTTTAGTAATCCCGCAACATTTTCAGAGAGATTTACAAAATAATAAATATCAAAATTTAGGTGTTACGATCAACGCTATTGATGGTGCCGCAGCGGGAGTAGAAAATGTTTATACCAACCAAATAGTACAAAGCTTCAATAAAAACTTGAAGGTTGAGTTGCTGCAGCCATCAGACTTGATAACTCAACCAATAAATATCATTACCATCCCTTCATTTTGGTATAACGAAACTTTAAACTATAAAACTTTTATGGTTCCCGGCATATTGGTGCTTTTGGTAACCATGATTACCCTCTTTCTTTCAGGAATGAATATAGTGCGTGAAAAGGAAATAGGAACATTGGAACAAATTAATGTAACGCCAATCAAAAAAAGCGAGTTTATTATAGGAAAGCTATTTCCGTTTTGGGTAATAGGTATGGGTTTATTAACAATTGGATTGATTATCGCTAAACTTATTTTTAATGTACCCATGGTTGGTAGTTTAGTCTTAATGTATGCCTACACATCAATTTATATTTTAGTGGTTTTAGGTATAGGTCTGTTTATTTCAAACTTTACAGATACTCAACAGCAAGCAATGTTTATTGCTTGGTTTTTTACGGTTATTTTTATACTAATGAGTGGTTTATTCACACCTATTGAAAGTATGCCAATATGGGCTCAAATAGTTACAGAGTTTAATCCAGTTAAATATTTTGTAGAAGTAATGAGAATGGTTATGCTTAAAGGTTCTGGGTTTATGGATATTCTTCCACAATTGTCAAAAACGTTGCTTTACGCGCTAATAATGAACGGGTTGGCTGTTTGGAGTTATAAGAAGACATCTTAAGCTAATTATTTTAATAATTCAGGATATCCCCTCCTTTTCTTGTCAACTAAGTTGACATTTAGAGATTCATCTTCTATATTTATTATATAACCAAAACCATCGAAATCTATCCATAAAATCTTTTCGAGTGCATCTTTTGGATAATTTGTAATAAGCGGTTCCATCACTCCAAGCACCTTCATTAGGGCTTCCACACCGCTCAGGAATCATTTTTCTATTCTCCCCAACATGAACATTTTCACTATTATTAAAATTCAAATATTAAAATTAATTTAAAATCGAAGAATTTCGTCTAAGTTTCATTCCAAATTAAAAACCAGTATACACCCAAGTATACTGGTCCTTCGTTATAAAATTCCGTTTATATTTATTTTTTAAGCGAGCCCATATCGATAACGAAACGGTAATGTACATCGCTCTTAAGCATACGCTCATAGGCATGATTAATATCCTGAATATTAATGACTTCAATATCCGAGACGATATTATGTTTTCCACAGAATTCCAATAACTCTTGAGTTTCTGCTATCCCACCTATTAAAGATCCTGCTACCGATTTACGCCCCATAATCATAGGCACAGAATTTAACATTGGATCTAATGGGCCCAAATATCCAACCAAAACCAATGTGCCATTGGTATTCAATGTCCCTACATAAGGATTGACATCATGTATATAGGGTACAGTATCAATAATTAGATCAAAACTATTCTGAACACCAGCCATTTGTTTCTCATCACTTGATATAATAACCTCATTGGCTCCTAAATCCAAGGCATCCTGTCTTTTATTTGAGGATCTTGAAAATAAGGTAACATGAGCCCCTAATGCGGCCGCCAGCTTTATTGCCATATGTCCTAGCCCACCAAGACCAATAACTGCTACTTTACTGCCTTTTCCAACCTTCCAGTGTTTTAAAGGTGACCAAGTTGTTATTCCAGCACAAAGCACTGGTGCAACACCGGCGAGGTCAAGATTTTTAGGAATGCTTAAAACAAAATGTTCATCAACTACAATACTCTCAGAATAACCACCAAAAGTCGGCTGGTTTAAAATCTTATCATTACCACCATAAGTGCCCACCCATTCTGGGCAATATTGCTCCAAATCATTTTTGCAATTGTTACACGTTCTGCAGGAGTCTATCAAACATCCAACAGCGACTATATCCCCTGTATTAAATTTTGTTACTCCTTTACCCACTTTAATAACCTTTCCAACAATTTCATGGCCTGGAACCACCGGATACACACTAAATCCCCAATCGTTACGTGCAAAATGTAAATCGGAATGGCAAACACCACAATATAAAATATCTATTTCGACATCCATTAAGGTTACCTCTCTTCTTTTAATATTTAATGGTATTATAGGAGCATCTGAAGCTTCTGTACCATACGCTTTTACATTTTTTATATTCATTTCATCCAGGTTTTTAGATTATTATTACTATTATTTTGTTTTTTCTTAATAGCTATTTTTGTGATATATAAATAAGCACATTCGAAATATACAAAAAAACTATTTTGTATAGAAGTTATATCTTGGAGTCCTAGTATATTTATTCAAAAACTTAATAAAAATCCTTAAACTTCAATTTTCTCTCAGCTATATTTAATTGCGTCATTATTTCCGAAGTTGTTAAAGCGGAATATTCCCATGTTTCCTTTTTGGGCTGCTCACATCCTTGGTTTCCAGCATGGCAAAGGCTTTTAATAGTTTTCTTCGGGTTTCTCTTGGCATTATTACTTCGTCAATAAACCCTCGTCTCGCTGCCCTAAATGGATTAGTGAATTTTGCCGCATATTCGGCTTCTTTTTCAGAGAGTTTTAGTACAGGGTCATCTGCTGCTAAGATTTCATTTTTGAAAATAATTTCGCTCGCTCCTTTCGCTCCCATTACGGCAATTTCGGCGGTAGGCCAGGCAAAATTCATATCAGCTCCAATATGCTTACTGTTCATAACATCATAAGCCCCACCGTAAGCCTTCCTTGTAATTACTGTAACTCTAGGTACTGTAGCCTCACTTAACGCATATAATAATTTAGCTCCATTCAGAATAATTCCATTCCATTCCTGATCCGTTCCAGGCAAAAAGCCAGGGACGTCTACTAATACCAATAGCGGAATGTTAAAGCAATCGCAGAAACGTGTAAATCGGGCAGCTTTTTTCGAACTATTAACGTCTAGAACTCCTGCCAGACTCATGGGTTGATTGGCAACGACACCAATACTTCTGCCTCCCAATCGTGCAAATCCTACTAAGATATTATCGGCATAGTCTTTATGAACTTCAAAAAATGTGTTTTTATCAATAATACCTTGAATCACTTCGTGCATATCGTATGGCTTATTAGCCAATTCAGGTACAATAGTTTCCAACTGTTCACGTAGCTCGTCACCTAAGTTATAAGGTAATTTTTCAGTTGTAGTTTTATTGTTTTGTGGAAGATAACTAAGTAATTGTTTGATTTGATTAAGACAAACAATATCACTTGCAGCTGTAAAATGAGTCACCCCACTTTTGGTAGCATGCGTTCTCGCACCGCCCAATTCTTCCGAAGTTACATTCTCATTCGTAACGGTTTTCACTACGTTAGGACCAGTAACAAACATATAACTACTGTCTTGCACCATCAATGTAAAATCTGTCATCGCAGGCGAATAAACAGCACCTCCCGCACATGGTCCCATTATAGCAGAAATCTGTGGTACGACTCCTGAAGCTTGCACATTACGGTAAAAGATATCGGCATAGCCACCTAATGACCTTACTCCTTCTTGAATTCGTGCACCCCCAGAATCATTTAATCCAATTAATGGAGCCCCAACCTTTACAGCGTGATCCATGATTTTACAAATTTTTTCCGCATGTGTTTCAGAAAGGGCGCCTCCAAAAACAGTAAAATCCTGTGCAAAAATATAAACTAAACGGCCGTTAATAGTACCATAACCAGTTACTACCCCATCGCCAAAATAGATTTCTTTGTCCATTCCAAAATCGGTGGTACGATGGGTAACTAAAATACCCATTTCTTCAAACGATCCCTCGTCGAGCAAATACTGTACACGCTCTCGAGCCGTTAACTTCTTTTTATCATGTTGCTTTTTAATGCGTTCTACTCCTCCACCCAGATAGGCTTCAGTTAATCTATCTTGTAACTTTTTAATTGAATCGCTCATAATGCTACTGCTAATTAATAATTTGGAAGGCGTAATTTTTCAATATCCATTAAATACTGTTTCAGAGCTACTTTCGCAGCAATACTGGCTTCAGCGATCGATCGATCTTTCATTTTTTCTTCAGAATAATAATTCTTAACAAAGTGTGTGTCAAAATTTCCACTTCGGAAGGCTTGGTGTTCAAAAACAAATTTTCCGAAGGGTAGCGTTGTGCTTACACCTTCAACTTCGTAGCGTGAAATAGCCTCAATCATTAATTGAATTGCTTCCGACCTCGTTTTGCCGTAGGTAATTAACTTAGAAAGCATTGGATCATATTGAATTGGAACCTGCATCCCTTCTACAAATCCATCATCCACTCGAATGTTATAACCAGATGGTGGCCTATAGACTTCCAAGGTGCCAACACTAGGCATAAAGTTATTAATAGAATCTTCAGCATAAACCCTCAGTTCCATTGCATGTCCACTTATTTTTAGATCTTCCTGTTTGAACGAAAGCACTTCTCCATTAGCAACCTTTATTTGTTGCTCTACAAGATCAATTCCGGATATAAACTCTGTCACAGGATGCTCAACTTGCAAACGGGTATTCATCTCCAGAAAATAGAAATTATGATTAGCATCCATTAGAAACTCAACTGTTCCAGCACCCACATAATCGCAGGCTTTTGCAACCATCACTGCTGCATCACCCATTTTCGATCTCAATTCGGGAGTTAAAATTGCAGACGGAGCTTCCTCCACCACTTTTTGATGACGTCTTTGGATACTGCATTCCCTTTCAAAAAGATGAACAATATTGCCATGCGTATCTGCCAGCACTTGTATTTCGATATGACGGGGAGAACTAACGTATTTCTCAACAAAGACAGATCCATCACCAAAAGCACTTTCAGCTTCGCTGATAGCGCGAGCCATCTGTTCTTTAAGATCTGATTCCTTTTCAACTATCCGCATTCCTTTACCACCACCACCGGCAGAAGCTTTTATCAATATAGGAAAACCTATCTTTTTCGCCATTTCCGAAGCCTGTTCTACATCGGTTACAGCCTTATCTATCCCAGGAACCATAGGGATATTATATTTCTTTACAGCATCCTTAGCTGCAAGTTTACTTCCCATTATCCGAATGGCGCGTGATTTAGGCCCGATAAAAATCATTCCACTTTCTTCAACTCTTTCGGCAAAATCCGCATTCTCACTTAAAAATCCATAACCTGGATGAATGGCATCAACATTTAACTCTTTCGCAACTTTAATAATGACATCTCCTTTGAGATAAGATTCGTTGGAAGGTGGTGGACCGATAAGCACCGCTTCATCTGCAAATTTAACATGAGGTGCATTTCGATCAGCTTCTGAATAAACAGCAACCGTTTTAATACCCATTTTTCGAGCAGTTTTCATGACGCGAACTGCAATCTCTCCTCGATTAGCAATTAAAATCTTTTGTATCATAATTATTTCTCAAATTCAATTAATACAGCCCCTTTATCGACGGTTTGTCCTTTTAATATTCTAATAGTTTTGATGACTCCATCTCGTGGTGAAAGAATTGTATTTTCCATCTTCATAGCTTCGAGTACACATAAAAAATCTCCTTTTTTCACTTCTTGTCCTTTCGCAGCAATTACCTCAATAATAAGGCCCGGCATAGGAGCTTCAATCTGATTTGTAACTATTTCTTCGGTTAATGAGAGTCCCATTTCAGAAATAAGAGCATCCAATTCGTTCTCTATATGAATTGTGTACCTATTCCCATTTACCTTGATAATATAGTCGCGATTTAAGAAATCTGATTTTAAGATTTCAACTGTTTCAGATTGGTAATTACTTATAACGTGGGCTGTCAAATTTGAAATTAGAGTATCAAACTGTTCGGCATCACTCCTAGAGATATTAAAATCGTGAATTTTGTTAACGACAACTTTAAAGTGGGCTTCCATAGATTATACTTTGTCTAAAAATAAGGTTTGCCAATATTACCACAAAATAGAAATTTATTTACTGATGAGAGTCATAAAATATTAATTAATAACTGAATTGCAAGCACCTAAATAGCTACTCTAAATTGCGATTGAAGGATGTCTATTTTGCTTTAATAGCAACTTGTAAGTTAGCAAAATCAAATTGGAATAACATGGGCTACAGTAGAGAATATCTATTTCGGCATCCTGCAAAATTGTTTCTCCTATACAAATTTAAAGGGTTCCATCGAAGTGACGAAATCCTCTGTTTCATTTGTAATTAGCAGTGTTTATAATTTAAAATTATGCCAAAAGTTTTCCATTGCCTTTTCACTTTGGACCAAGGCATTCAATGCTTCCATGGTTTTTAAAGTTGGTTTTGCATCGGCACTTTGTATTACACTTAAAAGATATAGAAATTTAGATTGTAAGTTAACAATAGTTTCAACATCTATTGATGTTTCAGAAATACTTCCATAAACAAAATCTTCATTACTTGGAGCACCAGATCCTCTAAATTTCTCTAAAGCTTCTTTTTGACCATTTTTCCATGTTCTTGTGGATAAAAGAAGGTTATCTATATTCTCACGAATGAGCTGTAGGTTATTATAACTAATATAACATTCTAATGAAGAGCTAGACTGATAACTGAGATCTTCATCACTTAGTGAAGAACGAGGATCTAGCCTAACATCTAGCAATTGCTCCAAAATTTTATCATCTACGGTAAGACGAACCGCATAAGGTCCCGGAGCCACAAATGGACCTAAGGGATCACTTGGCGTATTTTTAACTACTGCGGAAATCGCATAACTTTGATTAACACCTCTAGGTGCTTTATAACGAAGATTCCAAACAAAACGATGATGGCCTTGAGTATTTGATAATTTCTTAAATGGTCTAATCCAATAGGTTGGATGCTGCATTTTGGTAGAATCAAGACGTTCTTCAATGTCATCACTTGAAAACCAATTTATTTTATTCCCAAATTGATCTAAGATTTCGAGTGTAATTTTTTTAGCATTAACGTTTACATAGTAGTCTATAATAGCGCCATCAGGCGGGTTTTGTCCAGTTGGTTCTTCTGGAGGAAGCGGTGTATCGCTGAACATATTAAACCTGACTCGAGTAGCCGTGGAATTTTTAAATAAATAAGAACTCTCTAAAGGAACCTTGTTTAGTTGACGTAAGGAACTTATATCATCAAGAATCCAGATTGAACGACCGTGCGTACCAATTACCAAATCACTATCGTGAATTACCAGATCACGTATGGACGTAGCGGGCATGTTTAGTCTTAAGGACTGCCATGATTCGCCTTCATTATAAGAAAAGTAAACTTCGCGCTCTGTTCCAGCGAACAACAACCCCTTTTGCTTGGAATCTTCTCGCACAACATTAACAGGACCTGAAGGGTTCATGCCAGCGACTACTTCGCTCCATGTCTTTCCAAAATCATGTGTTTTTAAGATATGTGGTTTCATATCATCTTTACGGATCGCATTAACCGCAATAAAGGCCATTCCTCTTTCAAAGTGACTAGCATCTATTTGAGAAATCTTGTCCCAAGAAGTTAGCATTGGTGGTGAAACATTGTTCCATGTTTTACCACCATCTGTAGTGATATGCACAAGCCCATCATCGGTTCCTGCCCAAATAATATCCTTATCTAACGGAGAGGGTGCTAAAGCGTAAACTATGGCACGCTGCGGCATGGTAGTCATGTCTTCATTTTTGAAATCTCCTATACTAGTCGGTATAGCTGGTTGTAACGCGGTTAAATCAGGACTAATCTGTTCCCAAGATTGTCCACCGTTATGTGTTTTCCAAACGACATTGGTAGCGAACAACAGCATACTTTCATCGGCAGGATTAAACATTAAGGGCATGGTTCGCAAATACCTAATTTTTCCGGAACGCAATAATTCGGGACCTACATATTGAGATTGTCCTGTTTTTTTATCAAATCGAATAACTCGACCTCCATAAATGATATCTGAATTCTTCGGGTCGGCTGCTACGTAAGCATATTCATCTGCTCCCACACCCATAAACTCCCGGATGGAGATCTGACCCCCATTACCTCTACTCGCTACACCAATGGCTCCACTTTCCTGTTGACCCCCATAAACCCAATATGGAAATTGATTATCTGTTGAGACATGGTACAGTTGTGTTGTAGGTTGGTTATACCATGAACCCCATGTTTTACCACCATTTACGGTTACTACAGCACCTTGATCGGCTGCGAAAATCATTATTTCAGGATTTATGGGATTAATCCATATACGGTGATAATCGTCTCCACCAGGAGCTCCTTTAATTGAGGTCCAAGTTACACCGGCATCATTAGATTTATAAGAAGCTACATTAGCTACAAATACCACATTTTCATTATGAGGATGTACCTTAATTTCGGCAAAGTCACCCCCTCTACCCCATAAACGCCCATTATCTGAAACTAAAGTCCAACTTTCGCCAGCGTCATCACTTCGGTATATACCCCCCTTTGTTTTTGAATCCACCGCAGCATATATCCGTTTTGAATTACTAGCTGCAATTGCAATACCAATTCTTCCTAAACCTTCGTTAGAATTCGGCAATCCATTTTCAATTTTTCGCCAATGTGATCCACCGTCGATTGATTTATATAGTCCACTGTTGGTTCCTGAAAAGGATGCGTTTTCCCATGGTCCTTCTTGGTGTTCCCACATATCTGCAAACAATATCTCGGGATTATTAGGATCAAATTCCACTTGAATGGCTCCTGTATTATGATTGATATACAAGACTTTATCCCACGTTTTTCCACCATTTACAGACTTAAAGACGCCGCGCACTTCATTGGCACCATAGGGATGCCCTAGACCTCCTACAAAAACAATATCTGGATTAGTTGGATGAACGATCACTCGACTAATTTGTTGAATATCACTCAGTCCAATATATTCCCAATTTTTTCCTCCATTGATTGACTTAAACATACCATCGCCTATAGATAGATCGGGGCGATGAAGTCCTTCGCCGGTGCCTACGTATATTACTTCAGGATTTGAAGGTGACACGGCTAGGTCTCCAATGGATCCCGTTGGGGCCTTATCAAAAATAGGATTCCAGGTACGTCCATAATCATCTGTTTTCCATACTCCACCATTATTTACACCTATAAAAAAAACATTGGGTTGGGAAGGAATACCTACGGCTCCAACTGTTCGGCCTGCGCGAAACGGTCCAATCATTCGATAATTTAAGTCTTGATATAAAATTGGGGTAACTTGTGAAATGCACACTGTTGTTACAAAAAATAGAATTAGGGAAATTAGCCTCATAATTGAAAATTAAGATATGTTTAACTCTAAAACAGTGCTCTTTTCATACCTAAATGGGCTAGGAATAATTAAGTTATGTTCTGGATTTGATTATTAAAATAGAAAATTAGTTCATCGCCTTATTTATTAAGATATCCATTATATATTGGAGCTCTTTTTTATTTTCAGATCGCACTTCAAATAATGTTGCCTTGTGAACATTAGCATTTTTATTAGGTGAGCTAGGATCAAGGGTTTCAAACTCACGTGTAATAGTGGTTTTTATCAATGCAATGGTATCTGTATAGCCGATAAACAGTATTTGGTTTAGTGCTATTTTATTAAGCAATAAATTCACCTCAAATTCACAGCCTTTATTCTTTTCGGAAAAGCCACGCAAATCCATTAAGACTACACTTGACTTTTCAACCAAGGTGTTTACTGTCATTTGCCAGGTATTATCGTAGCATGAAACTGGAGTTTCTTTAAACGTCCCATCCCATTTAACAGGCTTTTGTTTTAATCGAGAGAACTCCTTTTGCAAAGCAGTTTCGTTGCTAACAAAGCTTCGCTTCATATTTCTAATCCCAACTATTATAAACAAAATGGCGCCAAGAACCATCAAAGCAATAAATGCTTCAAAGGGATCGGACCCAGAGTTTTCGATTTGAGTATAAACTAAAAATATGACGACTATAACCACAGGAAAAGTGTGCTTAAAATTCCTTTTCCAGTACACTTTATAGAATGAAGGATCAGCCACCGTCAAGTAGGAGCCAAAATATTTCCAGAATTTAGCCAGCTGTGAAAACGTGAATAAGGAAGTTTTCTTAATCAAAAATACTCGCAGAATGAGTAGTGTCAAATTTGGTTGTTTTCGTGCTTTCATATTTAATCGGTAAATCATATACCCATGTAAGACAACAGCTATTATCATCGGCGCACCTTCTGACAATGCACCAACACTTAGACTAAACAACCCATTAAATAAGGCTAAAGAAAATACGGCAACAGCTATAAATGAGCACCATTTAGACTGAAACACGGCGAAAACAAATTTCCAAATTGGAGCAACTATATCAAATAAGCCATCTTTGTAAGCGGTAAATTGATGCCTATACCCTATTTGACGCATACTTGTCCATATTAAAAGTAAGAGGACAAATAGGAAATAAGAATAAGCAAATGGAGCATCTAAGTCAAAATCAAAATGAATAGCTCCTGCAATAATATATGCCAATATAATAATCAGATTCGTAGTGTATTGTAATTTCATCATTTTTTTTGCCCGTTCAACTAAGACTTCACGGTGCGAGACTATTGCAGAAAGGTCCGCATCCGAATTCAAAAGCTCAAAGGAAAGCTTCTGGTTTGTCAAAACTTCCTGAACAAGGCTATCAGTAAATTCAGTTTTATCAACTTTAGAAGATTTAGACATCATCCAACGATTCATAAATCGTATTAAAATAAATCGAGAAATATAGGCGATGATAATTGCAAGGAAAATGATGGCAGCCCGATTCCTTAATTTTTCCATTGGATCATCTTGTAAAATTGATAAAGTCGAGCCTAAATTGAATAATATTAGAAATATCTTAAAAGCAATATTTGCTAGCATAATTTGATTATTTATTAATTATTGAGTTGATAGAATTGACAAGTTGATACTAAAACAACTATTCAGGTTTTTTTTTATTCTCATCTGAACACTAATATCATCATTCAGTTTCATTAAAACAAACGCTTTAAACAATTTTCAATTATGGGTTCCATGAATTTATAGCCTTCAATGGTACAGTGCACACCATCCGTGGTATATTCCTTTTTCATTCCTTTTTTATCGTCCACCATTACAGTGTAATAATCAAGGTAAATCACTTCATTCCTTTTAGCAATACGTTTTAAAAGGGTATTTAACTCAATAACCATATCCGCCGGAAGTATTTGTGGGCGCCATGGAAAATAATTAGCAGGAAGAACGCTGCAAATTACAGTCTTAATCTTATTTACCTTCGCCAGACGTGTCATTTCTTCTATATTCTTTGCTATATCCGGGACCGAAATGTATCCCGTATTTTGAGCTATGTCATTAATTCCGGCTAGTATGACCACTACTTTAGGTTTTAGTTGCACAACATCCTGCATGAACCGAAGCTTCATTTGTTGAGTAGTCTGCCCACCTATACCTCGGTTGATATAATCTTTATTTTTGAATAAGTTTAACGATTCCTGAGACCAGCTTTCAGTGATTGAATTTCCAATAAAAACAACTCTATTCTCTTCAATTTTCGGCGCGTTTAATTGAGAGTTGGCTTTCTTATAGCGGTTTAGCTCAGCCCAATCTTGAGCAATTCCAGTATGAATAGCACTAAAAAGGAAAATATTAATAAGAATTTGTTTCATTGTAGTTATGTTGTTGACTACAATATACTCATTTTACTTAATAATAATATTTTCTTAGAATTAACTAATAAAGTAGTTGAATAGGCAGTTGCTTTGTTACATTAAGAAATTGAGTCTTGAAATTTTTCAATAGTAAATAGCACTATATACTAGATAGTCTCGTTTTCATTATTTTCAATCGTTGATGCATCTTTATCAAAATCTTCAAACGAATTCAAGCTTTTTTTCAAAGAGCGAGTTCTAGAAATAAGAAACCACGTTAGAGGTAGAACTCCTCCAAATAGAAAAATTGAGGCACCTATACCACGAAGCCAAGTCAAAGATTCAAAAGCTGAGCTCGTAATAAATTCATTAGACCGAGCAAACCAAAAACCATTGTCTAAAACTGCCTTAAATTGTATAGCTCCCGCCGGGAACAAGTCTAAAACTACCATAAGCATCAACCCAATATTTATTGACCAAAATGAAATTTTTACCAGATTTCCGTTCCAACTGCCAGGGTTAAATAATAATTTGGAAGCGAATAGCATAGCTGCGATAGAAATATTTCCATAAACTCCCATTAAGGCGGCGTGAGCATGATTAACAGTAAGATAAGTTCCATGCTCAAAATAGTTCATAATGGGAAGGTTTACAATAATTCCTAAAACACCGGCTCCAAAGAAATTCCAAAAATTAACCGCAATCAGAAATAAAAAGACTTCTGGAAATGCGAAATCTTTTAATTTGTGAGGTGATACATCTCCGTTTCCTGCATTGATTGATAATTGAGGCATGTTTTTAAACCGCCAGGCTTCTACCGTTAACAGTATTAATGGGACAAACTGTAGCGTAGAAAATACACTTCCTAAGGCCATTGTTGCAACAGGCTTCGCATTCCAATAGAAGTTATGAGAAATGCCAAGTAGGCCAGTCCCAAGAAATAATAAGGTAGCAATATAAACTACTCTTATTGCGGCTTGACGGCTCACCAACCCCATTAATACCATTAAGTAACTTACAATAACTGTTACAAAAACTTCAAAAAATGCTTCTACCCACATGTGTATTACCATCCATCTCCAAAAATCAGCTATTACAAAATTTGTTTCAGGACGAGCAACAAAACCAGAAAGAAATAATACGGGAATCCCAACAACTGAGTACATAATCCAATTTGGCAAATTCCAAGGTTGACCTTTTATGAAAGCAGGTTTAACCCCTCTGTAAACGACAACTCCCCAGAGAATAAAAATAACCAATAATAGGCCTTGGTATAATTTTCCAAAATCAACAAATTCCCATCCTTGATGTCCAAGTAGATACCACCAATCTCCTAACAAACCTTTTGGTCCCAATACCATACCAATTAATGAACCACCAACTAAAATGAAAAGGAATATAAATAATAAATTAATAAGTCTCAATTGACCCTTAACTTCCGTTTTTGCCATAATTGGGATAATGAATATGGAAGATGCAATCCAACAAGTCGAAATCCAATAAAGTGAAAGCATTAAATGCCAGCTTCGCGTTATTGTAATTGGCATCTCAATAGATATATTTATTCCGAAAAAGCTTAAAAAATCGATAAATTCATTAAGTGTAACTACGCCACTTAAAACTTGAATTAAGAAAAGAATAATAGCGACAAAAAAGAATTTAAAAGATGCGCGTTGTGTTCTTGTTGGAGAAAATTTATTGATTTGCTGAAAGGTCAAAAATCCTGATGTACCTTGCTTAAAAAACTTGTTGGGCAATTGATTATACTGACCTATAAAATATAATACAATCCCGCAAGCCAAAACAAATGCTAAAAGACCAATAACGCTCCATAAAATTACGGGTGAAGTTGGGATATTGCCAGCCTCGGGATCATATGGCCAATTATGAGTATAACTAAAATTCGATCCTGGTCTTTCAACTCCACAAACCCATGCTCCCCAAAAGAAAAAATCGCTCAAATTTGCAATCTCCTGTCTGTCTTTAATATAACCGACTGGCGGAAAAGATTTTTCAGTATTGGCATCAATAAAAACATCTGTATAATATTTTCTTAATCCCAATAGAGCATAGGCTTGAGCCTCAGATAATACGACGATATTCTCATTCTCATTATACCTATTTTCTTTAATTTCATCTTTTACATTTTCACCTATGATTTTCAATTCCATATCTGAAAGCTTTCGCCCATTTTCCTCTTCAAATTTCTTTGTGCGATATTCTTTCATTAATTGAGCGACTTGGTGCAAAGCCTCTGCAGTGTAATCAGGCCCTCTTTGAGCACCATCTCCAAAGTAGGATCCGTACTCCATTAATGCATACTTATGAAAAACCTTTTGACCGTCTTCAATAGTTTTCTTTGTAATCATATTTTCGCCTAAACTATTTTGAAAACCGGTCATTGGTGGCGCATCATTATAAGTTTGATAACCAATCATACCAACTCCCGCAACACTTATAATTAGGATGAACAATAATGGTCCCCACCAGTTTTTTGTTTGCATAAAGTAGTTTAGGCTTTTACTGGTTTTTTTGTTAAATAAATTTTCTTCATTCATTAGGTTGACTTTTAGAAAAGAGTAAAAAGATAAATTATAACCTAAATTTTGCTTTTTTTGAGCCTAAAATAGGGTATGATACATTGAGAAACTTGATACTTCAAAAGAACACATGTGTATTGTTATAAACTATGCTTTATAACATATTTTCCTATGCTGTAAAACATAGTTTTAAAATTTATCTGTTTACCTAAAGGACTAGATAACTATATTTAAAGAGGTTTGAGGTAAAAAAATGAAAATATTCTGCCATTCATTATTTTCCAAAGAATAATTAAAAATACTGATATTTACTCAATATGGATCTTTATGTGCCAAATACACTAATTTCTTTCAACGCCGCTAGATTATTTATTTTTATATCACGCTGCTTTATTTCTATCAATTTTTCATTGGTAAAAGATGAAAGGACTCTAATAGCATTGGCGGTAGTCATATTGGACAGAGCAGCAATATCAGACCGCTTTAAAGAAACGTTTAAGATTCCCGTCTGAGGGTGAAAACCATAGACATTATTTATTGTAATGAGAGCTTCTGCTAGACGAGCTCGGATATGCTTTTGAGTGAGATTTACCATTACATTATCTTTTTCATTCAGTTCATTAGCTAAAAAACGTATAATTTTAAGTGCCAAATTCTGATTTCCTTCAATTACTTCAAAAAAATCTTTTTTATCAATTACGCAGACTGATACATCTTCCAAAGCAACTGCAGTGACCAAGTAGGAACTGTCATTAAGCAAATCTCGAAAACCTATAAAATCAGTTGGTTTTCTCAATGCTGTAATTTGCTCAGTACCATTTGCCCCTATTTTTGATATTTTGACTTTACCCTTATTTAAACAAAGTAATCCCATTGATTTGGCACCTTCCTTAAAGATTATTTCTCCTATTTTATAATTAACGGTATATCTATTTTTATTTAGTATTTCTAATTCAACATAACTTAATTCATTTAAAAGAGAAAAATTTTTCACAAGACAGTTCATACAAGTACTTTTCCTTGTAACTGTTGGTATTAAAGGATTAAAAGAATTTTGCATAAACTGTCTTGTATATTCAAATCAAATCTGCCAATTACTAAAAAAAAAATCTGAAAGGCTGTCGGAGGTAATAAAATTATAAAAATTTTGATAGTATCAATTGATCTTTCATGAAAAGTTATTAATAGATCGGATTAAGTCAGCCAATGTAATATAAAAGGCCAAACATAAATAAAGGCAAAGTATTTAACTCATTTTTCTAATAGCATTTAAAATCTAAACATAATAAGTGAAAATTCTTAAATAATAACCTCCAATCAATGTAAACTATTGTCACTGGTACAATGAAGTTCATCAGATAGTTTTTTGCTATTTTATAGGTTCTTAAGACGAATTAACTAGCGACATCTCGAAATTACATCAACCAATCTTTATTATTCTGAAATTGACACAGAGTAAATTCTTTTAATTTAGTAATTTATATATTTTGTAATTTTAAAAACTATGAGTTTAACTATATTTGAATAATTTTTTATTATGGCTTTAGCAATTGGATTCTGGCAGTTTATCATTCTTTTATTGGTTGTTATTTTTATGCTAGTCCCTGTAAGAATGCTTCTTTTTTTTATTCGAAAGCGCAAGAAATAAAGCCCTTACATGAAGTGAAGTCCTATTTTCATATATTTATATAAACTTCAATGCCATGGATAATAAATCAAAATTAACTCTTGTTAGCATTTTACTTTCCATAATTGCAATTGTAATGATTGTACTTGGAGTTACACTCAAAATAGCGGCACCTGCATTAACTGGGACCGGCTTCTTGTTAATCGCTTGGGCGCTACGCTTACCGAGGGATTAAGTTTTTTCATTGTAAGTTTAATACAATAGACAACTTTCCCATCTTATCTCTTCCAATTCCATGGTTATTTTTGGATTTTAAATACCTAATAATCTATATTAATTATTTCATGAATACTTCAGTAATATTTTTTTCTTAACCAAAAAGAAACACGTACTAAAAAGATTAAAGCAGGCACCTCTACTAATGGTCCAATTACGCCTGTAAAGGCTTGACCTGAATTCAAACCAAAAACTGCAATGGCAACGGCAATTGCCAACTCAAAATTATTCCCTGCCGCTGTAAAAGCCACTGCTGCTGTTTTATCATACTCTGCTCCTACAGTTTTTGTGACGAAAAAGCCAATGATGAACATTACTGAAAAATATATTAATAATGGAACTGCTATAATTAATACATCCATAGGTATTTCAATTATAAGCTCGCCTTTTAAAGAGAACATAACAATTATAGTGAAAAGCAGTGCTATTAGAGTAATAGGAGAAATAAATGGGATAAAGGTTTTGGAATACCACTTCTCCCCTTTTAAGTGTACTAAAATTACTCGACTTAAAATTCCTAAAACAAAGGGGATTCCAAGATAAACAGCAACACTTTCCGCAATTGTTACAATTGAAATATCCACAATTGCCCCTTCAAATCCAAAATAAGGAGGCAATACAGTAATAAATAGCCAGGCATAAAAACTATATGCGAAAACTTGAAAAATGCTGTTAAGTGCAACTAAGCCAGCCCCATATTCGCTACTTCCTTCTGCTAAGTCGTTCCAAACTAAAACCATGGCTATGCATCTAGCAAGTCCTATTAAGATTAAGCCAACCATATATTCTGGATAATCTTGTAAGAATGTAATGGCTAATATGAACATTAACACTGGACCAATAATCCAATTTAAAATCAGAGAAATAGTTAAAATCTTCAAGTCTTTAAACACGTTTGGTAAGAGAGCGTAATTCACTTTAGCCAAAGGCGGATACATCATTAATATTAGCCCAATGGCGATGGGAACATTCGTGGTTCCGCTGCTGAGAGAATCAATTTTATCAGAAAATGAAGGGATTAAATATCCAATTCCAACGCCCAAAGCCATAGCTATAAAAATCCAAAGCGTTAAATATTGATCAAGAAAGCTAAGTTTTTTATTTGTAGACGCCACTATTTAATTAGATGTATTAGAAATAAAATTATTTATGTATAAAATATGATAGCCACTCTAGGAACCGTTTTTGATTTGTAAATTTCGATTGTCCATTGTATACGTTCACGCGTGGTAATCATTATTTTTTGTTCTATCATACCTATTTCAATCGATCTTTAAAAATAACTTCTAGATATCGAAAAGCGAAACAATTAAAAGAAAAAAGGAAAAGAAAAATTGCAGTTCGCAAAAAGTAATTTTTCATGTATAAAATTGGTTAGTATTTCGGATTTAAAGTTAGCCAAAAAATAACCACTGAGATTAAATTGACTAACTAATTAAAAATATGTTTACCTAAATTAAAATTATTTTTTTAAATACAAAAAGCCCTGAATAAGTTCATAAGAACTATATTCAGGGCTTTTACTCTATTAAAGCAAAATTATCCTTTAAGCCAAGCTTTCCGAAGATTATTTTGTTCATCACTTGCAGTAGGATCCACCATTAAACTTTTCTCGAAAACATAGGATTGAGTTGTAGTAGTTTTTATGATTATTTCCTCACCATCTCTATCCAATTTTACTTCAACTTCCTCACCTACTTGCCATCCAAACACTTTTTGAAAAACAGTCTGAGCATTTTCTAAGGTTACTTTGACACCATTTATTTCTTTTACTATATCTCCTTCTTTCACCCCCTGTTCAGCCCAAAAACTATTTTTTAATGCCAATCCATTAAAAAATATTCCATTATCTGGGCTCCCACTTACAATTGGAGCACCTCCCACGAATATAAAATCTCCTTCCGTTTTACTTTCCGTTTCTAATAAGCCCAATTTATCAAAAAATACGTTATAGTCAATTGGAGTATTTCCTTCAACATATGTTCTAAGAAATGCACCTACACTAGGATAAGTCATTTCTGTAATTTCATCGAATAGCATATCGTCTATAAAGGGTTTGCTTTTTCCATATTTTAGTGATAACTCTTTCATTAATGAAAGCATACTTCTTTTACCATTACTTTCTTCTCGCATTAATATATCTATGCACATTCCGATTAAGGCACCTTTCTGATAGACATTGTAATAATTTGCCGAATAAGGCTTATCCAAAATATTTTCACTCATAATTGTGAAGCTCATCGTGTCATCTAAATTTAAAGAAGAGTTTATTTTTTCTTGAATAATAGTGTAAAAATATTCCTCACTAATCAAACCTTCATACACTTGAAAATGATGCGCAAAATACTCAGTTACTCCTTCATACATCCATAAATGTTTTGAAAAAGTTGGATTATTATAATCAAAATAATGAACATCTTCTGAGTGTACCGATAATGGAGAAACTATATGGAAAAATTCGTGAGCGACAATATCAATCATATTCTTAGCTAAAGGTTCTAGAGGTATACCCTCTGGCATTACAACCATTGTGGAAGTGTGATGTTCTAGGGCACCAAAGCCTCTAGGGGAGTTCTCCTCTCCATTTGATAAATATAAAAAAATATCATATCGTGGAGTATTATTTATAGTGCCCAAATACATTTTCTGGGCTTCCATCATAGTAAACATAGATTCTTTTAAACTTGCAGCTGTATGAACTTGGTTAGGAGAATACACACTCAGCACAATCTTAATATCGCCGACCATAAACTCTTCAACATCCAATTTTCCATACATCATTGGATTGTCAGTGACGTCAAAATATCTTGGCGCAAAATAAGTAGTAGTCTTTGTCATTCCATCATCGCTTACTTTTTCACCCATATTTTGAAGAGCCGAAGAATGCTTCAAATCTACTGCAGCTAAAACTTCCACAGTATATTGACTTGTCTTTAAGGAATCGAAATATCCTATAAATCCATGTAGATTTAATACGTAATTTTCAGGCTCAATGTTCGTCCCAGAAGGTGAAAAAGGTGATCTGCCTTCACCTTCAACATCATAAGTGTCATTGACATAATAAGTAATAATATCAAGATTTAGAGCATTGTAAATAGTCCATGTATTTGTATCGTATCTTGATACGGTTAATTCATTTCCTTCATAGTCCAGAGCTTTAAAGTCTTCAATGAAATATCCGAAATCACTTACAGCATAAGTCCCTTGTACTACTTTAGGTAATCGATATGTTACTTCATCTTGAGTAAAACGTTCAGGATTAATTGTTACTGGAACTTTATCATCAACAACTTTAGTTAGATCTACAGTTGCTACGATGGGATTTTGAGGAGCGAAATCATCTATTTCAGGTTTAATTGAAGGTCCAAATGCCATTAATAAAACAGCCAAACATATGGTAATTAAAACATTTCTCATATTATTTTTTCTTTGTTTACTAGACGTCAAAACAGAAAATTAGTTACAGGACTTACTATCAATTTCACTAGAATAATTGAAGAAAAATAGAGGTACTTAAAATTGAGATTCCTATTTATTTTTACTTAAGAATCTGGAATATAAATTTAGTTTTTTAGTAGTGTTGATAAAATAAACACCTGTCAATAATACAACAGCTGCAACGATTGATTGTAATGTAATTTGTTCGTTTAAAAAATACCAACCCAATGCCATAGCAATAATAGGATTAACATAGGTCGAAGTCGCAACCTTTTCAGGGGAGACAACTTTAAGTAAATAATTAAATGCTGTAAATGCAACGATGCTTCCAAAAATTACTAAAAGAACCATAGAATATAGAACAGGAATACTCCATTTTGATGGAAATGACCAAGTTTCCCCAAAAAGTAAACTGAAAAATAAAAGTGTGATTCCTGCTGTAAGCATTTGATAACCCGTATTCACAAAATAATTAATTGGTAAATTGGCTTTAGCCACAAATAAACTTCCATAAGCCCAACTTAACATACAAACAAAAACCATAATTATCCCAAAAATTGTATTACCATCACTTATGAGTTGTCTTTGACTTACCAATAAATAAATTCCTATTATCCCTAGTATCACGCCTATCATGGACATAGGCTTAATTTTTTTACCATCTAAAATAAGCATCAATAATAAAATTATTAACGGCTGAGCCGATATTTCAAGTGCTACAAAACCACTATCTAAATATTTAAGTGCCCAGACCACTACTCCATTTCCAAAACTCAAAAATAAAAATCCAGCAAATACACTATTCAGGAATTGTCTCTTGCTAATCACCAAACTAATTCCCATTGCCCTACATATAATGAAAATTAAAACTCCAGCACAGATAAATCGAATTGAAGCCAAAAAAAAGGGAGGTAATTCAGCTACAGCAACCTTATTTAGAAGATAAGTTGAACCCCAAATTACATATACCGAAAAAAAAGCGAGAATTACAAAACCAGTTTTTGAAGGTTTACCCATATTTTATTGCCATTTAAGAAGAAGAATAAGGTTTTATTATCTCGTTTAAAATCAATCTCCTAAATTCTATTTTTTATTTTTTAAATAAATTGCAATGTATCATTTTATTGGCATTCTTGAGATAAACTTTAGCAGCAAATTAAATGTGAAAAGTCAAAATTAATTTGATTAAAAATTTTCATGTATCTTTAGTTTGAAAATAAAAATTATGCAAAAACTTTTGAGAATATTTATAGCGGCTTGGGGAGCCAATAAAATTGGAGGTGGAAAATGCGGATGTTTCGGAACTATTTTTGCATTTATTATACTTTATTGGCTTTTAGGATATGTCTTTAAGGTAATTTAAAAAATTCTTGTAGATAAATTATAGATAAAGTCAATTTGAAAATTAGGCTTCCTGAAGGGTTCGTTTTGATTTTCTATATAAATAAGAATTAAAGATATTCCTTTTTGCAAATCTCAATTGCTTATCCGAATTTATCATTTTAACAAAAACATTTCTTGGCACCCCAAAATATTCGTAAGTCGAACCATCTAAAAAAGAAATTTCTAGCAGCATACCTTTATGTTGATAATCTACAATGCCTGTTTCATTAGTTGTCGCTTTATATTCTTCTAAATTTGCTGCTTTAGTCTCAGGAGCAATACTTACTAAGAAATGATATGCGTCGATAATTTGCCTGCTTTTAATTTCAGCTTCGTCGGCCATGCTATCTCCTTCTTGAAATTTATCTGGATGCCATTCCTTTACTAAATCTCTATATTTAGCCTTTAAATGCCTCAATTCAATCTCTTTTTCAACAGTAAACAACTTCTTGTACTCATTAATTCGTTTCATACCTAGCTTTTTTAGCAGGCGCGAATCTACACCTTTTACTTTAAATAAAGCGATGATTTCTTTAGCTTTTGATTTGAAACCTTTTCCATCTGAATAAATCAAATTACGCAATTACAAATAGGAATTTAGAATGTATTCAAATCGAAATTTACTTGTATATTTGGAATAACTAGTAATCAACCAAAAGTTTTCCATGAAAAATTACTTATTCTTCTTTCTGTTAACTTTATTTTATTCGTCTAAAGCACAGGAAAATAGAAGTTTCGATGGGATAGGAAATAATATTTCAAATCCAGAATGGGGTGCAGCTAAACGTCCTTTTAGAAACTATGTTCGAAATGGCTTTTCTGATTTAATAAGTGCTCCCAGTGGGCAAAATCGGGCAAACCCTCGTACAATTAGCAATGCTCTTGGAAGTCAGTTAGAATTTACTCCAAATGAGCTTGAATTAAGTGATTTTGTATGGGGTTGGGGCCAATTTATAGATCATGATATAAATCTTAATGATGATAATCCATCAGAAAGTAACGATATCTTAATACCGGCATGTGACCCTCTTTTCGATCCAGGATGCACTGGTACGGTTAGCATTAGGATGTTTAGATCATTATCCGATCCGTTGTCTGGTACAAGTGTTCTTAATCCACGAAAGCATATAAATGAAATTACTAGTTTTATTGATGGTTCGGGCGTTTATGGAAGTAGTCCCGATAGAGCAGATTGGCTACGTACTCATGTTGGTGGTAAATTAAAAATGTCAGACGGAAATTTACTCCCGTGGAATACTATTGATGGGGAATTTGATAGTCCAGTTGATCCTTCTGCTCCATTTATGGTAATAGCTGGGGCTCCTCCACTTCCAGTGAAATACTTTGTTGGTGGAGATGTTAGAATAAATGAGCAACCTGGGCTTACCTCTCATCATACACTTTGGGTTAGAGAACATAATAGATTATGTGACGAATTGAAAATAGAAAACCCATTATGGTCGGATGAGGAGCTCTTTCAGCGAGCCAGAAAAATAGTAAGTGCTCTTATCGAAGTAGTTACTTATGAAGAATTTCTTCCAACTATCGGGGTTAATCTAAACCCTTATTCCGGCTACGATAGTTCTGTTATACCAAATATTTTAAATGTCTTTTCAGCGGCAGGATATCGCTTTGGGCATACAATGGTTAATGGCCGTTTAATAAGATATGAAGAAAATGGCGATGATTGGTCTTTTGGCTCCGTCGATTTAAGAGATGCCTTTTTTGTTCCATCTATTTTGAAAGAAGAAGGAGGTATTGAACCATTTTTTCGCGGTTTGGCTGCTCAAGAACATCAGAATGTTGATCCTCTAATAATGGATGATATTCGAAATTTTCTTTTTGGTTTGCCTGGAGAAGGTGGTCTTGATCTTCTTTCTCTAAACATTGCAAGAGCGCGAGAGAGAGGCTTGCCTGATTATAATAGTATAAGGGAAGACATCTCTCTAACCCCTCATTCCGATTTTGATAGTTTGACTTCAAATGTCGATTTAAGCAATACTTTGGAAGATATCTATGGAGATATAAATGATGTTGATCCATGGATTGGATTTATGAGTGAAGACCATTTAACAAATGCCAATATGGGAGAAGGATTAAATACTCTTCTAAGGATGCAATTTGGCTTTCTTCGGGATGGTGATCGATTTTATTATGAGAACGATCCAGAATTTACATCCGACGAAATAAATGTTTTAAAATCCACTACGCTTTCTGAAATCATTCTTCGTAATACAATTATCGAAACACTTCAAGAAAATGTTTTTTTAGCAGTCCCAAGAGAGACGTTGGCGGTAGAGTTATTTCCCTTCCAAGATATCAAAAATATAAAGCTTACTGCCTATCCAAATCCGATTCAGAAGCATTTTAATCTGCTCATAGAGACTAATAAGCCTACAAATGCAAGTTTAACTATTTATGATATGAATGGGAAGACAGTTAGTTCTGAAGCATTTCAACTTATAAAAGGGAAAAATGAGCTAAATTTTGAACTTAGTGATCATCTTGCCAATGGATTATACGTTATTTCATTAACTTCTGATGATGGTCATGGTCAATTAAAGATTATCAAGCAAAAAAGCTAGGTAACTATTTTAAAAAGGACAAAATATATAGCAATATCAGTACATTAAAGAGTGAGGAATACTAATCAACTACTGCTTAATATTAAGAACTACATGATAACATCGAGCAACCTACTTTATGACGAGCCCATTCAGGACGCTTAGCAAACCATTTTTCGCTTTCTGGTTGTTCACTGTATGGATCTTTTAAAAGATTGAATAATTCATCTACGACTGAGTAGTCTCCATTATCTGCAGCATCAATAGCTAATTGAGCCATATAATTCCGAAGTACATATTTCGGATTTATTAGATTCATTTTTGCTTTTCTTTCCTGATGAGAGATGCTCTCCAATTTCAATCGATCTGAATACCGTTTCAACCAACTGTGCCATCTCAGTCGTACAGCTTCTGAAATTTTAGCAGGGTCATAAAACGAAGATTCTATGCTACTAAACCCATGTTCAATACTAGTTCCATTGAAAATGGTTAAGTCTCTGAAAAATAGTGTCATATCAGTTTCTTCCTCTTGTAAAACTTCAACTAAATCATCTATTAATAAAGTATCTGTTTTATCCTCAGAAAACAAGCCAATCTTAGACTTCATCATATCCAAATATTTGATTTGGAATTCCTTTTTATAATCAATTAAGATCTCTTGCAATCCTTCAGTATCATCAATTAATGGATATAATGCATTTGCCAATTGTAATAAATTCCAAAGCACAATTTCAGGTTGATTGCCATACCTATAACGTTTATGTTGCCTGTCGGTCGTATTGGGCGTCCAACCTAAATCAAAACCTTCTAACCAACCATATGGCCCATAATCTATAGTGAGTCCGAGAATTGACATATTATCTGTATTCAGCACACCGTGTACAAACCCCACCCGCTGCCAATGAATTACCATTTCCAAACTTCGTCTAGTTACCTCTTTAAAAAACTGCAAATAAGTTTCTTTGGATGGAGCCCCAAAATTGGCATAATGGTGCTTTATGGTGTAATCAACTAAAATCTTAAGGGTTGAAAGATCTTGTCGCGCAGCAAATATTTCATAGCTGCCGAATCGCAAAAAAGAGTTTGCAACCCTACAGACTACAGCGCCTTTTTCATATGCCTGATTACCGTCGTACATAACGTCCCTCATTACTTTATCGCCAGTTAAAAATAAAGATAAAGCTCGCGTAGTAGGCACTCCTAAATGATGCATAGCCTCACTACATAAATATTCTCTTATAGAGGAACGTAACACCGCTAATCCATCGGCAGTTCTTGAATAAGGGGTTTCTCCTGCTCCCTTAAGCTGTAGAGTCCACCTCTCATTATTGTGTTCAACTTCGGCCAGATTAATTGCTCGACCATCACCTAATTGACCAGCCCAACTCCCGAATTGATGACCTCCATAACACATGGCATAAGGATTTGTATTGGGTAATACTTTATTTCCCGTAAACACATTTAAAAATTCATTTGAAGAACCATCAGAAACTGATAATCCAATGTTTTCAAGCATTTCTTTAGACACATGTACAAGCTTAGGATTTGAAGTTTGAATTGGAGAAACATACGAAAAACAAGCCTTTTTGACCTGTCGTCTTGAATTTTCCATTATAGGATCTGAAGGGAGATCTTTATTAAATGTGTCCTTAATATTAAATTTCATGTTTCAATTTATCGGCATGCATTTTCCGAAGTCTAGCTAACTTTGGCGTTATTACAGCACTACAATAACCTTGTGTTTTGTTATTAGCATAATAGTTTTGATGGTCCTCTTCCGCTGTATAAAACATTTTTAATGGACTTAATTCGGTAATAATAGGGTCTTCATAATACGGAACCATTGCTGCTATTACTTCTAGTGCTATTTGCTTTTGAAGCTCATCTTGGTAATATATTACAGATCGATATTGAGTGCCAAAATCAGCACCTTGGCGATTTAAGGTTGTTGGGTCGTGGCTTGTCATAAAAATCACTAGGAGATCTTCAAAAGACAATATAGAGGGATTAAAAGCGATTTGAACGACTTCAGCATGACCTGTTAATCCCGAACAGACTTCCCGATATGTAGGTTTCCCCGGCACATTTCCTCCAGCGTAACCTGAGTTTACATTTTCTACCCCGTTCACCTCACTGAAAATTGCTTCAATGCACCAAAAACACCCACCACCAATTGTGGCTAATTCCAATTTATTATCAGTCATTTTTAGATATCTCCTTTTCGATTTGTATGGATTCTGAATTAATACAATAACGCAATCCGCTAGGTTCGGGACCGTCAGGAAAAATATGTCCTAAATGAGCATCACAGGTATTGCACATAACTTCTACCCTAACCATCCCAAACATATTGTCTTTTTTATATTTAATTGCGTTTTCTTTTATAGGCTGAGAGAAACTCGGCCATCCTGTGCCAGAATTAAACTTTATAGTAGAGTCAAATAAGGCTGTATTACAGCAAACACAATTGTACTGTCCTTCCTCATAAATACTACATAAAGCACCACTATGGGGAGCTTCGGTTCCTTTTTTACGTGTTATTCTAAATTGTTCAGGGGTTAATAAAGAACTCCATTCAACATCTGTTTTTTCTATTCGCTTATCTGGGATCAAATTTCCATTAATACTAAAATTAATAACATCTTTCCAAGTTAACATATACTCCTTTTTTTAATTAAGCCTAAGTCGACCGCTAAAACTAATACTTACTTTTAGTCAAACGCTAATTCCAATTGAATATTCATAAGTCGAAATAATCATTATCTACTTCAACAATACTTTTGAAACAATTGTACCTCCATTTGAGTTCAATTTAAGGAAATACAATCCAGCATTTACCTTTACTCCTCGATCATCTGTTCCATTCCAAATTAGACTTTTTTTACCAGAGATAGTTTCATCCAAAAGAGTGTTTACTTTTCTCCCGATTAAATCAAAAACTTCAAGAGTTACATTTTCTTCAACTTCAGTGAAAAATTCTATTGTAATTTGATCCTTAAACGGATTGGGATAGTTTTTAAAATCAAGAATATTTGTCATTGAATAATCATTAGTTCCCAAAAGCAATGGTGATATATGAGTGTAATACGCATCTTGTCCCCCGTTTATTGTATTGGCCCAAGCTAAATGTGCCCCATTATTATCTGAAACCATGTCAAAATAATCTCCCATTTTGTCTTGTTGTGGATAACCTATATTTGGATCAAAAGCAATGGAGAGCCTTTTATTAGTGGACCATGTTTCTCCTTGATCTTCTGAATATGAAAAATAAAGAGAAGACATATTTGTCCCTACTGGAGCATCTCTGGTGTCCAACCAAGCAACATCAATACGGCCATTGGGGGCAACAGACATAGTTCCAAACCATTGATAATTCGTTTCACTCGCATCAGAATTAATTCGGATAGGAGCTCCAAAGGTGAGGCCACCATCTGTACTTTTTGAAAACATAACATCTGCGGGGTCATTATTTGAAGTTCGTCTTACAGATGCCAATACATATATATTTCCATGTCCTTGGCCACCAGAAATATCAACATCCACCCATGTTTGTCCTAATAGTCCTTGAGGGTTTACAGGAGTTCCTATATCTAGTTGACCGTCCAAACTGAACGGACTAAATGAATCCCACGTTACTGGAACAATAGAAGTATCCTGAGCTGTTGAAGATTTTACCAAAATAAAATCTATTCCATTAGTACCTACCATATATAAATTCCCATCGGCATCTACTGCTAGCGTACCCCAAAATAGACCATCATCAATTATAACGCAATCTTCGAAGGTATTACTCCCATCTATTGATCGAGTAAATGATCCAGGACTACAAGTACTAAAACTCACATTCCAATAAGAATAATTATTACCGTCTCCAATGCCCCCAGATCTATCAATTCGCATCCATTGTTTATCACCACCCTTAGCTGGGAATGGCGCACCCCAATCTACACCACCATCTGTTATTTTATAAACATCACATGCAAAATTATCCTTAAGACTATTATAATAAAAGTTGCCGTCTGCGTCAAAATCAAGTACTGGATCTGAACGAAATACTCCAGGATTCAAAACTCCAGGAAAAATCCATGTTAAGCCACCATCTGTGGAATAGGCATTTCCAGCTTGACGAAAATTACTTGCTACTGTATCAAATTGACGCCAACCAATTACAATTCTATTTGGATTTGTTGGATCTACTGCAATTGAAGTTTCATTAGCCGCATCCCCAATTATGTCATTTCCATCTACATCAACATTTACCTGAACAGTAAAATAATCACTCCCTCTCACCGCATATGAAGGACCTCTCTGC